>Ga0302296_1003168_pt1 | contig 10661 bp, 11 predicted proteins | sample III_Fen_N3_1_FD_194546 | JGI IMG/M metagenome (GOLD analysis project Ga0302296, IMG submission 194546) | Peat permafrost microbial communities from Stordalen Mire near Abisko, Sweden - III_Fen_N3_1 | ecosystem: Environmental > Terrestrial > Soil > Wetlands > Permafrost | place: Sweden: Abisko... | reverse complement strand
GGCATAAAGGCATAAAGGCGTAATGACGTAAAGGCGAAAAGGCGTAAAGGCGAAAAGGTATAAAAGTGTAAAGACATAAAGGCGTAAGGGAGAAGGTGTAAAGACGAAGCAAAATAGGATTGGGAGATGGGAGAAAATAATCCGTGTAAGTCCGTCAACACTACGACCATTCCGATAGATCACGGGACACAAAGAAAGAAACGCTAAGATCACAAAGAAATCAAGACTGCATGACTGCAAGATGCATGACCACATGACAATTTAGTATTTCTGACAGTCACATGATTTCTGCCAGGGTTTTTTAGTAAGTTTTTTGTTAATAAAATGAGTCAGCCATGCACTCCCTGCACCAACCAAAGCGCCGGCAAAAACATCAGAAGGATAGTGAACACCAAGGTCCATCCTGGAATATGCAACCGTCCCGGCCCATGCATAAAAAGGAGCTGCAATGTACCACTTTGGATATGAAAGAGTTACTGATGTTGCAAGAGCAAACGCGCTTGACGTATGTCCTGATGGAAAGGAAGGACTTCCTCCTGTTGATTTTTTAACAATATCAGGGTAGGTGACAAATGGCCTGTCACGATTAACCGTATATTTCAGAACCTGTGTGACCCCGGAGCTAATGACAACTGCAGCAAATGAAACATATGCCTTTCTGAGCGGCTGATCATTTTTCTTTATCAGCCCTGCAACAGCAATCACGGCAGGTATTCCAACAACGACATATGCATCAGAGTTGGAAACAAATTTAAAGAATCCATCCGATGGCAGGTTATCAGGTGAATTTAAAGACCTCAGGATACGGATATCAATGTTCTGTGCGTTAGAGCTAACAGAAATAAGCAAGAACAAGGCAACAATACACTTTACAAGTTTCTCCGGAAATATATTCATCTTAATATATTTTGGATCGCTCTGCTGATTATAAATACTTTTCTATATCTGTCTCAAGTTTCTGAGGAACGGTGGTAGGTGAAAATCTTTTAACCGGGATTCCATCACGGCCGATCAGGAACTTTGCGAAATTCCATTTGATATTTTTTCCAAAGAAACCGTGCAGTTTGCCTTTAAGATATTTATAGATGGGATGGGCATTTTCACCATTTACTTCTATTTTAGAGAACATGGGAAATGACACACCATAATTAACCAGACAACTATCAGAAATTTCTTTTTCGGTACCCGGTTCCTGGTTTCCGAATTGGTTGCAGGGAAACCCGAGAATGACCAGTCCCTTACCCTTATATTTTTCGAAAAGAGTTTCCAGTCCTTCATACTGCGGAGTAAGTCCGCATTTACTTGCAGTATTGACAACCAGAATTACTTTGCCTTTATATTCTGCCATGCTGATCTCTTTGCCCTGAAGAGATTTTGCTGAAAACTGATAAAAGTTATCTTCCATGATTCAAATTTTCCGAAAGGTACCAATTAAAAGTCAATGAGGAATGCGGAAAAAGGATTGAGGATTAAGGGTGAGGAGTAAGTAATTTTATTTTTTAATTCTATTTGATTTTGCTCTTGATCGCAATAAGCTTTATTACATTTTCAACATCAGATTGATCAGTAATGATTAAGGAAACAGGTCTGATCAAACCATATCTTTTTGCAGTGCGGAATCCATCTTTTAAATTCTGAGGCAGATCACTGCCATCGATCAGCGGTTCAGCCTTATCCCCTAAATAAAAGGTGATTCTGAAGGTCTCTTTCAGAATTCCGGCCCAGAAGATTGTTTTCTTCTTCATTACAACTTTGAAAAGCCACTGTTTTCCATCATTGTAATAGTTCCATGTCCCAACCGCATCTTTACAGTTTTCAGAAACATAAGCCTGGATTTTTTTCCAATAGCCGGCATTTACTCCAATAAATGAAAAGATATAATCATCAGTGGGAACGATAGACTTATCAGACAATACCAATTGATTATTTTCAGCCATCTCACTTTAAATAATTCGAAATTTCTGATACATTATTCTAAAATAAGCTATTCATAAAATGTCTCCAATTCAGTTCAAATTCTTTAGATTAAGTTTTGCATCAGGTGAAAAATTATGAACCGGAGCCACTAATGTACAAGTATCCATATCCTTGCATTCTCCGCAAGTTTCGAATCCCTTCGACGCTGCACAGACTCTGATCTGACACATGCTCCAGTGTCCCAACTTGGCTCCATCCTCCCTGCATCCGGTACAATTTATCATTGCCGGGGTCATATCAGGCACATTATAAATGGTTTTCCATTTTTCGGCGGTAGCTTTCCTGAGTTCTTCATCGTTACTGATAGTGGCTATTCTTGCCTCACAGGTGGCACAATTTAATCCACAACATGAAATAAGTTTTTCCATAGCTTTCTAAATTAAAATATTACAAAATAATCTAAATGATGAGTTTTTAATCAATATTCATCAATCAAGATAGATAATTTCAGGATATTTAAAAGCTAAAACATGAAAAAAATTGATGCGGGACTGAATCTTATAATAGAAATATTTCTATTGGTCAGGGGAGACTGTATTTAGCTCCATCATTTTTGTGATACTGCCATATCTGGTTGCTTTCATCATAAGCTTAATATAAAACAGGATTTGTGAAAAGAGAAATAGCATAAAAACCCCGATGCCTGAAACCGGCTTATACTGTGTCAAAAGTTTGAATACTACCAGGCCATAAAAAAGTTGAAACAAAAGCAGGATTAACATTAAAGAGCAGGATAAGAAAAAAGTTCCGGCTGTCTGTCTGAACGCGAAGCGCAATGCCCTGAAGCATCCTCCTTTATCCGATATTGCCTGCCACGCCCTGGCATAATCCGCAACAATATAAAGATAAGCAACAATCAAAAGGAAAATAGAAATTGTAATAATTACAGCCTTGAATAACGATCCCTCGGAAGAAAACTCAGCCTGTTCAAAAACGGAAATAGGTATTATTATTACAACTATAGCTACCAGAACAATGATCAGATTAACAATTAACGAAATCCCTGAGAATGACCAGAAATTATCCGCTGAAGACTTAAAAAACTCATTATATGAGAAGCTGCCCGAGTGTTTTTTCAGGCTATTAAATAATCCTCCGGTCAGAAAAGTATTAATGAAGAATCCTGTGATGATTATCATAAGCAAACCATTCGAAAAATAAGAGACCAGACTCTTAAAGCTGGCACTCATGTCGGCAAAGAAATCAATATTAATACCGGCTGCCAGCTTTTCAGTTATCATACTATCTCCAAGCCCTGATTGTAAAACGCCTTTCATCGGGATGGCGACCATACTTACCATAAGCAGAATCACAAACCACATTATTAAAATACCTTTCCAGGCTCTAAGTGAACGGGTGATCCCGGATTTTACGGATGCTGCTATTTTCATAAGTGATTAATCTATAATGATATAAAACTTATAAAAAACTGCATGAATGCAATCAGTTTATATGAAAATCTGCGCACAGGAATACGGTCGGGCCTGATTGTCATCGAATTATTAATATAGTTGATATCCATTTTAATCTTATAATCAGGATCTATTTTGACCCACTCGATCCTGCGAGATCCTATATAAATGAAATCCTTGAATCTGCTTTTCCCATCCCACGATTCATGGATCTCATCCCCATTTGTAAAGTGAATAAGTACATCAACAGGGAGCATCACTTCGCCTGCCCTTTCCAGTTCAGCGACTGATTTGTATCTTTTTTCGCTGACATCTGAATTCCTCTTAAGAGTATCGGGTACAGCAGAATAATCTGATTGAAATTCAATCTGATCATTAAAGATCCTGCTTACCTTATAATCGCAGATTCCGGTTCCATACAAGGTTTGATCAAAAAACCAGTTCATGTCGTTGCCAAACTTATTTCCATTGATCCTGGGAACTACATCATTTACCACATTTACAAAGTCTTTTCCGGAGGGATGCTTAAAGGCCCATTTCTTATAATACTCCCTGAAAATCTCATTGGTTGTCTCCTCTCCTACGATCCCCATGAGCGTATAGAGCCAGGTGGCTGTTTTAAAGTACGACATCATTCCATAAGTTCCGTAGGGATAATTCCATGAATATTCATTATTGCTTACCGTCTGTCGCCGGTCAGAGGATACATACATAATCCTTCCGTATGAGTTGTCAGCAAGCTTTAAAAGCGGATTGTCCATCAACCCTGAGTTTTCACCATAATAATGATCCATAATTCTCTCTTCCCAGAATGAATTTACACCTTCATCCAACCAGGGTTCCTCAAATTCATTACTGGCGAGAATCCCCATAAAATAAGCATGGCCGAATTCATGCACCGTGACCATTTCCGGAAAATGAAGAAACTCAGGCATCATGTATGATGACGACGAGGTAAAGAGAGTAGTGTACTCCATACCTCCTGCTCCGTCACCTTTTGCAGGCGGATCAACAATTGTAAGGTATGGCCAGGGATACGCACCTACATTTGCCGAAAAATATTCCAGGGCATTTTTGACAGATCCGAATTGCCTGCCAACTTGTTCTGTTCTTTCCTTTGGAATAAGAAGAGTAATCTCTACGTTTTTCCACTTATCATAAAAAACCGAATATCCCGGCCAGGCTGTCCACGCAAAATCCACAATATCTTCGGCACGGTATCTGATTGTTTTTGTTCCTGCTTTCTGATCTGAAGAAGGTTCCTCCATCTGGAGACCTCCTGACCCCACAATATATTCGTTTGGGACAGTGATATTTACAGTGTACAGACTGTGGTTGGAATAAAACTCTGAATTATAATGGAACTGGTGGCAATTCCAGCCACCTTTCGTTGCATATCGCATTCCAACAGGTTCATAAACTCCAAATTTCGGGAACCACTGAGCAACAAAATAGAAATCATCATTGTAGCCTGTCCTTCGGATATGTGAAGGTAATTTGGTCTCAAACTCAACATTAATAAATACGGTATCACCCGGAGACACAGGCTTCGGAAGCCTCACTCTCATTACAGTCTGATCGGAAATGTTGCCATCGTCGGGACTAATAAAATTCATAAAAGGAGTAAGGTTTACCCCATTACGGTCTTTAAAAGACACGATATTGATCCACCCGTATTCAGATTGCTTTTGCTTTCTGTAACCGTGCGTTTCAATATTCAGAGTACTGTTTCCATTTTTGAAGGCATTCATGTAAAGATGCAGTTGAATATCCGGCACCACATCATTTGACATGTTAACCCAGAAAGCATTCATACTACCTGTTACGACTTTAGAAACAGGATCAAGTCTGGCATCTATCGTGTAACCTGTCTGACGTGGACTGAGCTGCTGCTTATTAATAAGCTGCGAATGAGCGGGCAACATGAATAATACCAAAGCATAGGCAAAGATCAGATATCTTTTCATGGGTCTGACACTTAGGGCACTAAATACTATCCAGGTTGATATAGCCGTGCAAATAAAATAAAATAAAATAAAATAAAATTATTTTACCTCTGGTTCAACAGTCACTACCTTTGTAAGAGTCAGAGGTACTTCCCCTTCAGAATAAACAGCTTTTCCAGACATTTTTGTTTCGTTCTCTATCTTCAGCATCACCTTGATGTCCTGACCTTCCATATAAATAGAAAATAATATGCTGTCATTAACGGCCTTCACATTTTCTCCTGGAAGTTTATATTCACTCCCTGCGAACGCCATGCTTGTTGTATGTTTTTGATCTTCAAGACCCACAACAATAGTTCCTGATGTGTACCCTTCAGGAGCATAAGGGGCTTCAAATTTCCATGTACCAACAGGATTGTTTTTCTGATTATTAGCTTGTTGTGCAGAAGTAGTTACAACAATGAATGAAATTACGATCAACACAAATAAATTCTTTTTCATAATAGTATATTTAATTTGAACAGTTAAAAATAATTAATATTTCAGGATATAAAAGTTTGTTAATACTTTTTTACTTAATTATACAACATAGATTTATGCTAAAACATCATATTTATCATAAATATCTAGATACTTCAATAGATAGCATATTTTTGTACTGTTAATAAATTAACAGAAGAGTTACTACATGAAGAACTTATTAATACTTGGAGCAGGTACAGCGGGTACTATGATGGCCAACAAAATGAGAAAAGACCTTCGCTCCGATGAATGGAAAATAACAATAATTGAACGGGAAAAAGATCATTATTACCAGCCGGGGTTTCTGTTTATCCCTTTTGGATATTATAGAAAAAAAGACATTGTCAAACCAGGCATTAAGTTTATGGCTAAAGGAATTGATGTTGTTTACTTCGAAATTGATAAAATCGACAAAGAACTCAATAGAGTTTTCCTGACAGACGGATCAGCCTATGATTACGATGTTTTAATAATTGCAACAGGTGCACGTATAAGTCCTGAAGATACTCCGGGGCTGAAAGGCGATTTGTGGCATAAAAGCATTTTTGATTTCTACACAATTGAAGGTGCGGAAGCGCTGGCAGATTTCCTTGGAAAGTGGCAGGGAGGAAATATGGTAATAAATATTGCTGATAATCCAATTAAATGCCCTGTAGCGCCTCTCGAATTTGCGTTCTACGCTGATGATTTTTTCACTAAAAAAGGCATCAGGGATAAGGTAAATATCACTTACGTGACACCGATGTCAGGTGCTTTTACAAAACCAAAAGCAGCGAAGCAGCTCGGGAAACTACTTGAAAATAAAAATATTAACCTGGTAACTGACTTTTTTCTGGGAGAAATTGACAATATAAATAAGAAGATTTTGGATTTTGGCGGCCGTGAAGTTCCATTCGATTGTCTGGTCACCATACCACTTCACTGTGGTGATCCTGTAATCTCCAGAAGCGGACTTGGTGATGAATTCGGATTTGTAAAAGCAGATAAGAACACTCTTCAGTCTGCAGGAAATAAGAATATCTTTGTTATTGGAGATGCAGGAAATTTCCCATCCTCAAAAGCCGGATCTGTAGCTCATTTTCAGGCTGAAGTTCTTCAGGAAAATATTCTCAGTTTTATCAATAATAAACCGTTGACTGCTTCATTCGACGGGCATTCAAATTGTTACATTGAAACAGGTTTTGGCAAAGGGATCCTTATCGATTTCAACTATGGCACCGAACCATTGCCAGGCATGTTTCCTGTTCCGGTAATAGGTCCATTTGCCTTGTTGAAAGAGACTCGGCTTAACCATTATGGTAAACTATTCTTTAAATGGATTTACTGGAACATCCTTTTGAAAGGCAGAAGGCTGCCAGTCAGCAATCATATGTCGATGAGCGGAAAAATCTCTTCCTGAAATCGAAAACCTATTTTTAAGAGAAATTAATTATCTAAATTCAGTATTATGTCACAAAAAACTTATGCAGGCATTACAGTTGATGTAAACGAGGAAGGCTATTTTACGAATCCCTCACAGTGGACAAAAGAAATCGCACTGGAGATTGCCAAAGAAGAAAACCTTGTGCTAACAGGGCAACATTTTGCTATTATGGAATTTCTCCGTTCCAGATATCTTGGAGGAGAGCCTCTTTCCATCAGAAGTATAAACCATTCCGGAGTACTGGATGTAAAGACATTTTATCAGCTGTTTCCGGGTGCTCCTTTGAAAAAAGCCACAAAAATAGCCGGTATTCCAAAACCAGCAAGTTGTATCTAAACCTAAAAAACCTGATATATGAGCACAGAAGTTGATTATCGCATCAAAAAAGTAAATATCATTTGCGCCAAAGGTGCAATTGAGGATGTATATGCCACACTTGTAATGGGCAACGGCGCTGTAATGGAAGGAATTGAAACAAATATCTTTTTCACATTCTTTGGTCTCGATGCAATAGTAAAAAACAGGATGGATAAGCTGCACACAGGTGTTATCGGGAATCCGGCGCTAAGACTCCCAGGTGGCGCCAGAATGCCATCTCTACTAGGTGTTATTCCGGGAATGGAGTCCTTTACTTCCTGGATGATGCTAAAAGAAATGGATAAACTTGATATTCCTCCTGTGAGCGAATTTATGGATCTGATCACCGCCGGTGGAGGCAAAATATATGCATGCAAGCTTGCGATGGATATGTTCAAATTCAAAAAAGAAGATCTTTCAGAACATGTTAGCGACATATTGACAATTGGCGAATTCTATGCACATGCCGGAGGCGAGGGTTCGCAGATAATTTTTACCTAGGACCATTGTACTCCCTGGATTTACCCTTGGATCATTTAACAATTTTAGAATAAGTTTTCTGTTAATAGGAAATTTTCTTCAGAATAATAGCTCTGAAAGAGCGCTGGACATGAATAAGCTCCAGCGTCAGCTGGAAGAAAAGCTACTAAAAGCCAATTGGCTCTGAAGTAGCATTGTTTGATTATCAGAAAATATAAGGGTCATCGATTTTAATTTAACAGAATCAAGAATAGGACGCCCTCAGGGAGCTCGATATCTATCGGGATAGGCGTAAAAACCTTAACCGACGATAGGGTATGAAATTAACCTAGATTCTTCTCCTGTTTTGCCAAATGAATAGTTAAAGCTACTTTTGACAAGTTAACAAACGTATATATTACTGCCAGGAAATGACCGAGCTTGAAAAATATTTTGATCAATTCAGAAAGAATATCATTGGCATTGATTCTGAAATAATTACACCATTTGGTTCCAGGAAACTTATCTATGCCGACTGGATAGCAAGTGGAAGGCTCTACTCTCCGATTGAGAAAAGGATTTCAGATGATATTGGCCCAATGGTTGGCAATACTCATTCAGAATCAACAGCAACTGGCAAAGCTATGACCGACGCTTATCATCTTGCCCAGAAAATAGTGAAACGGCATGTGAATGCAAATGATAACGACATTCTTATATTTACCGGATCAGGAATGACATCGGCAATTGCAAAACTTCAAAGATTGCTTGGACTGAAAGTTCCAGAACAGGCAATCAAATTCTGCTCCTACTCCCATGATAATTACAAGACCTGTAAGGACATCCCTAATAATAAAAGACCTGTTGTTTTCCTGACTCACACTGAGCACCATTCCAATCACACATCATGGTTTGAAACGCTTGCAGATGTCGTTGTTCTGGAACCATCAGCTGATCTGACAGTAAATCCTGACGTTCTGCGCAGAGAGATTGCAAAATACAAGGACCGTCCGCTCCTTATAGGCTCATTTTCCTCATGTTCAAATGTGACTGGTTATTTTCCTCCCTACTATGAGCTGGCTAAGATCATGCATGAGAATCATGGATATTGTTTTGTAGATTTTGCAGCTTCTGCACCATATGTTGACGTAGACATGCATCCTGCTGATAAGAACTGTCAGCTTGATGCCATCTTCTTTTCACCCCACAAATTTCTCGGAGGCCCCGGAAGTTCAGGAGTTTTGATTTTCAGCAAAGAACTTTATAAAAATGATATTCCCGACAGTCCGGGAGGGGGAACTGTTAAATGGACCAACAGGTGGGGCGGATATAGTTATATTTCTGATATCGAAATAAAAGAGGATGGTGGAACTCCGGGTTTCCTTCAGGGTATAAAGGCTGCAATGGCAGTTAAACTCAAACAAAGCATGGACACCGTCAAAATGCGGTTGAGGGAGAAAGAACTTATAGATTTAACTTTCAATGAATTATCGAAAATAAAAAGTCTCCATATTCTGGCACCCGATGTAACTGAAAGACTTGGAGTATTTTCATTTTATGTAGACAATATACATCATAACCTATTCACAAGCCTGCTTAACGATCATTTCGGAATACAGGTCAGAGGAGGATGTTCATGTGCAGGAACCTATGGTCATTTTCTTCTGAATGTCGATATAAAAATGTCGAAGGAAATAACCGACAAAATTGACGCCGGAGATCTTTCAATGAAACCCGGTTGGGTAAGATTATCTCTTCATCCAACTATGACCAATGATGAATTGCTCTTCATAACAGACGCAATCAGTCAGACAACCATAAGGGCGGAAGAATGGAAAAAAGACTACTGTTACGACAGACATACTAATGAATTCTCACATTGCAAAAGCGCCGAAAAAGATATTACCGGTATTTCCGATTGGTTTAAATTCAGCTGATCTGCCTGGTGTTAAAGTCTGATAGCCGTTCCCTTAAACATTAATTGTTAACATTCAATCCATCAATCAGAACAACAAAGTGCATGAATGTGTTAAATATTTAATAGTTTTGCATCTTTAATTCTTAATTAAGGATAAACAACAATCAAATTGAAATTTTAACCTGCAATTAACAGATGAGTAATACTGATACGATATCAACAGATGTCCTGATAATAGGAGGCGGTCCTGCTGGTCTTGCAACCTCAATCCATCTGGCCGATATATTAAAAGAAAGCGGCCAGAACAAAAGAATATTGCTATTGGAGAAAGGACGTGCCATAGGCAGTCATATTTTATCCGGAGCAGTGATCAAAACTGAAGTTTTCAATGAATTGCTCCCGGCAGTGGATTTCTCAGAGATCCCATTCAGCGCTAAAGTAGTTAAGGACAGAACTGTATTACTGGCTGAAAAAAGCTCTATAACTCTGCCTTTTCATATCCCATATATGAGTAATAAAGGTAATTATGTTGCGTCACTTGGTCAGGTTTGCAGATATTTAGCAGAAAAAGCTCAGGAAAAAGGTGTTGAGATCTATACCGGATTCGCAGTTGATGAGATTTTATACAAAGATGGAAAAGTTATTGG
>Ga0302296_1003167_pt1 | contig 10662 bp, 7 predicted proteins | sample III_Fen_N3_1_FD_194546 | JGI IMG/M metagenome (GOLD analysis project Ga0302296, IMG submission 194546) | Peat permafrost microbial communities from Stordalen Mire near Abisko, Sweden - III_Fen_N3_1 | ecosystem: Environmental > Terrestrial > Soil > Wetlands > Permafrost | place: Sweden: Abisko... | reverse complement strand
TGTGCAAATGCATTTCGACCAACAATAGCCTTATTCGACTGAACAGGACTACGCATTAATCGTGAAACCATTTTACTTGTTTCCAAAAGTCTAGGAGTAACAATATCGGTATGCAAATCAAGTTTATGACTCTTAATTGCCATAACAACTTCTTCCAATGCTGTATTTCCAGCACGTTCACCTACCCCATTTAAGGTAACTTCAACCTGACGAGCTCCATTTATAACACCAGCAATTGTATTTGCCGTAGCCATACCTAAGTCATTATGACAATGGGTTGAAATAATTGCTCTATGAATATTTGATACATGTTCCATCAAATATTTAATTTTTGCACCAAATTGATGAGGCAAACAATATCCTGTAGTATCTGGTATATTAATAACATCAGCACCAGCAGCAATCATTGCTTCAACTACACGAGCCAAAAATTCATTTTCAGTTCGTCCAGCATCTTCACAATAAAATTCAACTTGAGCTACTTTACTTTTTGCATATTTAACCGCAGCAACACCTTGTTCAATAATTTTTTCGGGTGTTGAACGTAATTTATGATAAATATGAAAATCTGATGTTCCAATACCTGTATGAATACGTCCTATTTTAGCATATTGTAAGGCTTCTGCAGCAACATCAATATCTTTAAAAACCGCTCTTGTTAATCCGCAAATTACGGGACGAGTCACAGCTTTTGAAATCTCTACAACCGATTTAAAATCGCCAGGACTTGAAATCGGGAAACCTGCTTCGATAATATCAACACCCAACAATTCTAACTGACGAGCAACCTCAATTTTTTCAACCATGTTTAACTGGTTTCCAGGAGCTTGCTCACCATCGCGTAAGGTGGTATCGAATATATATACTTTATCGCTCATACTTTTACTTCTTTATATTACTTATTATATTAAGGTAAAATGTCTTAAATACTAATGCTTGTCCAAGGCTTTAAGACCAACTCAAATTTAACAAACCATTTTATCCTACACTAAGAAATATTTTGCAAAAATAAAATTTCTTGAGAAAAGATTACCATGATTTTGTATGAAACTCGAATTATATAAAATAAAAAACCCTCCGGCATAGTGCACGAAGGGTTTTTCATTACTCGCAGACACGCCAATTACTTTATCCCCCGAAAGGGAGTAGCAGTTGAAGAGCAAGTAATATATAAATTCTAAATTTCATTTTTCTTTATTAATATAAGCAAATATACAAATTTAAATAATCGATGCTACCTTGTTAATTACATTTTTCTTTAAGAATTTTAGAAGCAAATAACACAAAGGGCTTATATAATTGAATTAATGCATATTACTAGAGAATAAATAAACACAATACATATAATTTAAGACCATAAAACAGCAGTAAAAAAGCTGTTTATAAATAAATTTTGAATACTTGAATAAATTATTTTTGGAAAGTCTTGCAAATAAAAAAAAGTTATTACCTTTGCATCCTACATTTTTTATGTGGAATAATATAAAGCTTATTAACTAATATAAAGGAAATCAAGTGGATACCTTAAGCTACAAAACACAGTACCTGAACAAGGCTACAGTACAAAAAGAGTGGGTTGTTATAGATGCAACGAATCAACCAGTTGGACGTTTCTGCTCACGCATAGCATTACTATTAAGAGGAAAAAACAAACCTGGGTTTACACCACACGTTGACTGTGGCGATAACGTAATAGTAATCAATGCAGAGAAAATCCGTTTCACGGGAAATAAAATGCAAGACAAAATTTACGCTCATCACACTCATCATCCAGGTGGTCTTCGTGAAACTACTCCTGCAAAACTTATTGAACGTAAACCAATTTCAATTATCGAAATTGCAGTAAAAGGGATGTTACCTAAAAATCGTCTAGGCGATCGTTTGTATCGTAACTTACATGTTTATGCAGGTCCAGTTCATGAGCATGAAGCTCAACAACCAAAAGAGATAAATTTTAATTCAGTTAAATAACCATGGAGAACATAAACGCCCTAGGTAGAAGAAAATGTGCTGTTGCACGTATTTATATGACAGAAGGCAAGGGTACAATCCTTGTTAATGATCGTGACTTTAAAACGTACTTCCCTGACGAAAGATTCCAATTTGTTGTAGAACAACCTATCAATGCTGCAGGTGTTCAAGGCAAATACGACATCAAAGTAAATCTTGAAGGTGGCGGAATTAAAGGTCAAGCTGAAGCTCTTCGTTTAGCGATAGCTCGCATTCTTGTAAAGGTAAATCCAGACAACAAACCTCTTATGCGTAAAGAAGGATTCTTAACTCGCGATCCAAGAGAAGTTGAACGTAAAAAACCAGGACAAAAGAAAGCTCGCAAACGCTTCCAGTTCAGCAAACGTTAATCGTTATTGTTATATATTAATTAAAGAAGTAAATAATTTAACCCGTTGTTTAGTATCCAAATTCTACAGACTACCATAAGGTGCTACTGTAGGATTGACGAAACGGAAGGTTAACAACTATGTAAATAAAATGAGTAGAGCAAGTTTCGACGAATTATTAGAAGCAGGTGTACATTTTGGTCACCTTAAACGCAAATGGCATCCAGCAATGGCTCCTTACATCTTTATGGAGAGAAATGGTATCCACATTATCGATCTTCATAAAACAGTTGTAAAATTAGATGAAGCAGCTGAAGCAATGAAAAAAATTGCAAAATCTGGTCGTAAAATTCTTTTCGTTGCTACTAAAAAGCAAGCGAAAGAAATCGTTAACGAAAAGATGAAAGCAATCGGTATGCCTTATATTACTGAGCGCTGGAGTGGTGGTATGTTAACCAACTTCCCAACAATCAGAAAAGCGGTTAAGAAAATGACTGGTATTGAGAAAATGGGTACCGATGGAACTTTTGATGTTCTTTCAAAACGCGAAAAACTTCAAATCACTCGTCAACACGATAAATTAGAAAAAAACTTAGGAAGTATTGCTGATTTAACTCGCCTTCCTGCTGCTTTATTCGTAGTTGATATCCACAAAGAACACATCGCAGTAAAAGAAGCACAACGTTTAAATATCCCTGTATTTGCAATTGTTGACACTAACAGTAATCCTGAAGAAGTTGATTTCGCAATACCAGGAAACGATGATGCAGCAAAATCAATCGATTTGATTTTGACAAAAATCTGTACTGCTATTCAAGAAGGTCTTGATGACAGAAAAATTGATAAAGATCGTGAAGGTTCTGACAAAAAAGAAGGAAACGATGATCAAGAAGCTAAAAACAGCAGACCAAGAAAAACGGGAGCTCGTAAAAGCTAATTACAATATAAGCCCCTATTAATGGGGCTATTGAAACCCCTCATCTTTTCAATTCAGAATCATTGATTCTTGAGAAGGTGATGGGTTTCGAAATTAATACAAAACTAGATAATCAAAATATTAACCTAAAAAACATAAAAGACAATGGCTGAAATTAGTGCAGCAGACGTAGCTAAATTACGTAACATTACAGGAGCTGGAATGATGGATTGTAAAGAAGCTCTTGGACAATCAAATGGTAACTTTGATGAAGCAATTGAATTTCTTCGTAAAAAAGGACAAAAAGTAGCAAGTAAACGTGTTGACCGCGAAACAACTGAAGGTTGTGTTTTAGCTAGCGTAACTGCTGACAGCAAACGTGCTGTTATAGTATGCTTAAGCTGTGAAACAGACTTCGTAGCTAAAAACCAAGAATATATTGCATTTACTCAATCAATTCTTGATATTGCTACTGCTGAAGCTCCTGCAACTCGCGATGCATTATTAGCTTCAAAATTCAAATCATTAACTGTTGCTGACGGAATCATTGAAAAAGTTGGTACAATTGGTGAAAAACTTGATCTTTCATGCTACGAGCAAATTACAGCTGAACAAGTATTCGCATATATTCACCCAGGAAATAAATTAGCTACTGTTGTTGGTTTCAACCAAAAAATAGCTGATGTTCAAGTTGGTAGAGATGTTGCAATGCAAATTGCTGCAATGAGCCCAATTTCAATCGACAAAGCTGATTGTCCTACTGACATCATCGAAAAAGAAATCGAAATTGGAAAAGACCAAGCTCGTCAAGAAGGAAAACCAGAAGCAATGCTTGAAAAAATTGCAATGGGAAAACTTCAAAAATTCTACAACGAAAACACTCTTTTAAATCAAGAATTTGTTAAAGATAACTCAATGACTATTAGTCAATATTTAACAAAAATAGATAAAGACCTTACAGTTACTGCATTCCGCAGATATACTTTGAACGCATAGTTCGATAAACTTTTTCGTAAAAAGGAGAGCGTAAATGATTACACTCTCCTTTTTTTTTGTATTTTAGCACCATAAAATGTAGTGAACATGTTGAAATATAAGAGAGTATTATTAAAGTTAAGTGGTGAAGCACTTCAAGGAAACAATCAACACGGTATTGACTCAAATATCTTGAACGAGTATGCACTTCAAATTAAAGAAGTTGTGGAACTTGGTGTTGAAGTTGGCGTTGTTATTGGCGGTGGAAATATCTTCAGAGGACTAACCGGAGTTGACAAAGGTTTTGATAGAATTAAAGGTGATTACATGGGAATGTTAGCCACCGTTATCAATAGTCTTGCATTACAATCTGCATTAGAGAGTATTGGAGTTTTATCGACAGTATTAACTGCAATTCGTATGGAACCAATCACAGAACCATATTCAAAACTAAGATCAGAACATTTACTTGAAAATAAAAATGTTGTAATTTTTGGTGCTGGTACTGGAAATCCATTCTTCACAACCGATACTGCTGCGTCGTTAAGAGCTGTAGAAATTGGAGCCGATTTACTTTTAAAAGGTACAAAGGTTGATGGTGTTTATACTGCCGATCCGGTTAAAGATAAGACAGCAGTTAAGTTTGAAAAAATATCATTTGACGAAGTATATCAAAAAGGTTTAAATGTTATGGATATGACTTCATTTACAATGTGTAAAGAAAATAATTTACCTATCGTTGTATTTGATATGAATAAAAAAGGAAATCTAAGAAAAGTTGTACAAGGTGAACAAATTGGGACTTTGGTTTGCAACTAATTCCAACAATATATAGTCTTTAGATTTGTAATACAAATTAAAAGTATTTGAACCATGAAATTGTCAGTAATAATTAATTTTGGCGAATTGCATCTGACTTTTAAAAACTAATAAAAAATTAACAGATGAAAAAAAGTAACATATTAATTGCTGTAGCCCTAATACTTGGCAGTTTTAGTTCTTGTAAAAAAGATAAACCAGATCCAATCATTATTGATGGTGTAAAATCTAAATCTATTAGCGATAAAGACGGAAACCATTACGAGTCTATTACCTTAGATATAAAATCGCCTTCGTCATCGACAACTGGAGTTAGTTTTAATCAAGGAGTTATGCTTGAAGGATTACAAACAGGTTCAAATTCAAATGGAACTTTAAAAGCAGAAACAGATCCTGTAACTGGACAAACTGTTACAAATCCAGAAACAGGTACGCCTATGCTTTCTGTAGGATGTTATAAAGATATGGCTGTTAACTGCGACACATTAGGTGCATTATATTCAGTGAAAGTAGCACTTGGATTTTCATCATTAACTGATTTAATTTCAGCAAATGCTACGAAAGGTGATGCCGATGGTGATGGTTTTGATGACGAATCGGTTAAAAATGCATTACTTGCCGCAGGTTACGATCCTAATGAATATACTATTTCAACTTTATCAGATCCTAAAACTGGTTATCTTGGAAATACGGTTAATGATACAATTCCTGTAGGTGGTGTAATGACTAAAGACGGATTAGTTACAGGTTCAACAAATAAAGATTTAACCTATGGTTTATTAACTAATGGAAACAAGGTAGATACAATTTACACTATTGGAGTTGGTGGTAAAAAACTTGTTCCTGATATGAGTAAAATAGATTTTGCTCAAACTGTAAAAGCAACAAAAGGAGTTCAAGGTTCATGTCCTAAAGATTGGCACATTCCATCAGATGGAGAATGGAAAATATTAGAAATGGCTTTAGGTATGTCGGGTGTTGATGTAAATAAAGAAGACATCGAAAATGATCGAGGTTCTAAAGATGATTTAGCATCAAAATTAGCTCACAAACTTCATTTACAATATTCAGGTTACTGGAGTGAAAATGGAACTTTTGCTCAATTAGGTGAAGTTGATGCATTTTGGACTTCTACTGCTGGTGTTGATAATGATGGTCGTCAATTTGTGTGGATTAGATATATCGACACAATGACTCACAAAGGTATTATTAGAAAGAAACAATATGATAAAAGTGGATTTAGCGTTCGTTGTTTCCACGATTAATTTGTAAAGAATAACAAAATTTAAGGCATCTTCTATTAGATGCCTTTTTTGTTTCCATTTCATTGTGATATAGTAATAAATTGATGCAATAGCTTATACCAAACCTAAAAAATATAACAGTCCCTCCGACCTCTCTTTGCTCAGTTAATCTTTATACACAATTATGCGAAGATAAAATTCTATCCTGGTAATTAGACCATAAGTCGTATGGTACATATGCTTGGCAGAATACACCAAGTCCATGATCTGCCTGCCTGATAGGGACGGAATAAAACGTTTGATTTATTCACTACCATGCATAAGTCCAAAACGGGATAAGCTTTTCTAAATGTATTTTATGAGCTGTATTACAAATAGTTGAATCATTCAACCAATTTGTGGAAGACAAGATAATTGTAAGATTTATATTAACAATTATATTTCATAATAAAAAAAAATCGATACACTTCTCCTTTGTTTCTAGTGATTAAAAATATATAGTTAAAAATCCCCCAAAAAGGTGTAATACTTTCGCCTATTTTGTAATCAGTAATTTTCGTATTAATTGGGAAAATTATTTTTCACTTTCTATTTTTCTTTTTCCGTCAAAATAACAAAACGAAGTAACTTTTGTTAATTCTTAACTATATATACATTCATTTTTATATTTAAAAACATTATATTTTCACTATTATGAAGCCAAAAGACAACAACATAGTGTACTTTGGATAACAACTACTTTTTATTACCCTTATCGACTGCGAATTAATACCCACAAAAAAAAAGATTTTAATTTGTTTTTCCAAAACATTAGCATACATTTGCACAAAATAGCGGCATAGGAAGATGATGAATTTTGATATGCTATTTAATTAACTAATTATATTAAACGTAGATGAAATCTACAATTACAACTGGTCTTTTATTATTGATATTATTCATAACATTTTCTAGTTCTGCGGCACCAAGAAAAAGAAGAGGAAAGTTTGTTCCAGGCTGGACTATAAATGTAAATGCAGGTACTTCATTGTTTTATGGTGAAATTAAACAAAATAGTACTTTACCAATTTTAAAATTTAAAAATGAAGTTCGAGCTTCGGGAAGTTTGATATTAAGCAGACGTATATTGCCTTATCTTCAAGTACGTTATCAAGCACTTTTCGGCCAACTCGCTGGAACTGAAAGAATTCCAAAAAATACAGATTCTTATTTTAAATCAAATATTTTTGAGAATAACTTAAATGTTAAACTATACATTCCTGAATTTTTTCATCCTCGTAATAGATATAAGTTTACCTATTACGTTTATGCTGGCTGTGGATTAGTCCGTTATAGAAGTATTAGATATGCTTTATGGCCAAACCAATATAAGGAAAACATTATCGTGGCAGGAGCTGGCTATGATATGAATGGAAATAAAACAACAGCTGAATTAGCTATGACTATTCCTGTTGGATTTGGAATTGACTATAATCTTTCAAATAAGGTAAGCATTAACTTCGATTATTCACGAAGGTTTACTAATACAGATAAAATAGATGCTGCAGTTGTTGGTGCAAGAAATGATCAATATGACTATACATCAATTGGGATAACTTATTATTTTAGCGGAATGTTTGGATCTGTTGGTGGAGGACAAGGAAATGGAAATAGCCAATATCTAAAAAAGCATAAACATTACGTCCCTCATTACAGATACTAAGTGTTACTAATTCGAACAAGGATTTAAACAAAATCAATGTTTTTTCTCCTCGTAATCTGTTTCATTGTTTTTAACTCCTTTCTTCAAGCTTTAAAACAATTCAATTCTCTCAGCACTAAATAACCTTTCTATGACACCAGAAACTTGTCGAAAGGCTAAAAATGCGTAGGATAATAATTGAATAGGATCTCTGATTAAACCAAAGCAATCGGTTCTGTGCAAAGTTTATACTTTGTATCTTTAAACATTCTTTTTTACTAAATCTAGACAATCGGACCAATCCCCTCGTTCTCCTTCACCAAGGGCGCTTGACGTTACTGGCTGTTTAAGCCCTCTTTGCGAACCAGCTTGCTGCTCTACAAAGTGAATTGCAAAGCAATCGACGAAGTCAACAGGGTTGGGAGATTGACTTTTTACTGTATAGGTTTTAATAATGGTATAACACTAACGAGAGCAAAGCAATATACACAGTCAAAAATTTTAGTGATAGATTTTGATAGTATAAATATAATCAATGGTAAAATTAATGTATGAATAACAAAAAACCCGACATTCAGTCGGGTTTAAAATTTCTATAATAAAAATATATTCAATTTCTAAAAAAAGAACATACCTTATGTAATTAAAAACTTAGTAAATCACTACAGATTCAGAAATTACGTTATTTTCTGTTTGCACTTTAACAAAGTATGTTCCTTTTACAAAATCACCTTTTACTAGCGTTTTAGCGCCTTCAATTTTTGACTCAGCAATAATTTGACCTAAAGCATTATAAACTGTTATAATGCCTTTTGCATTATTTGTTTCATTCGTTTTTACAACAATATCTTTACCGATACTATATACTATCGTCGATTTTTCAGTTGAAGGAACATCAATACCTGTTACTGCAGTATTTGCTTTCAATCTCACTTCAAAACGATTTGCATCAGCTGTAGTATCCGAAGTAAACGTATAATTTTCATCAGTCAATACAGTCGTTTTATTTAACAGTAGATCTTTCAATTCAACAGAATAGCCATCTAAACCAACAATTTCGGATGCTGAGAAAGTAAATGATCCTTCTTGTTTTGTTGTAAAATAAAGAGGAATAAAATCTACTGAGTTTACAGCTTTCATTGCATTAATAATTATGTTTTCATTTCCTATTTTCGAATATATTTGAGGGAACAAATCGTTATCAGCAAATTTCTTTTTAGAATCCCATAGATCAAAGTCATTACTAGCTTCAGTACTAAAAACTAACACTTCCTCATCTGCATAATCACCTTTGGCAATTTTCAATCGAACTATTTGCTTGTCAGAAATAACATCTGCCTTTAATTTAGATGAAGGATCAGCAGATCTTGAAGCACAATATGTGTTTTTTAAAAGTAACGGAGTTGTGGTAGAAGCGAAAACCCATAATGATTGGATTGGAGGTATATAGCTTGATGCACCATTTGCACTAACACCACCAACAGCATTGTATGTTGCAAAATTTCCACTAATACTATATGTTATGGTTGGATCAATCGTATTATTATATTTATAAACTTGATCCCAGTCTAAATACGATGGGAAAGGATTTCCAATAAGTGAAACTCCTGAAAATTCAAACCCACTTGTATGGGTTAATGATTTAGTCACATCATTAAAATTAAGTGTTGTTCCCGCATTCCCTGTATAAGTAATTAGACCATTTGAACTAGGTTGTAAAACAAAACCTTGACCTGATGCAGTTGATGCTCCTACTAAATAGTTCGAAACAGTTTCGTCCCAAATCCAAGCATCACCTCCAGTAGTTAATGAACAACCATTCATAGGTGTTGTAATATACCAAAAACGTCCAGTAGTAAGATACTGTTCAACTTTCGTTGTTCCATTAACTTTTAGTGAACTTTGAGTTCCTTTATTATAAACTGTAGCTGTACCATTTGGAAGATCACTATGTAGAACAAGATCTCCCGTGACAGTTAGGCTACTATTTATAGGATCAATTATAACTTCGGAACCTGCTCCAATCGAAAGACTTTTAAAAGTTGTAATTGAATTTACCTCCAAAGAACCTGATTTAACAACATAATTAGCAGAACTATTTAATCCAGAGTTTTGTAATTGAGTCGATGTAATAGATGTAAAACCTTTCACTAAAAAAACCGAATCAATAGAGTTATTAGCGAATGCGTTTAATAAAAGAGTACTTAAATTTTCATGAATTGTTACTGACTTCAATTTACAGCCTTTAAAAGCTATTCCTTCAATAAAAGTTAATGATGAAGGAAAAATAATTTGTGTCATTTTATAACAACCATAAAACGCACCATTAGCAATACCAATCAAGCCATTGGGTAATATTATATTACTTAATGACGAATTTGATAAAAATGCATGATAGGGGATTGTATTAGCCGGTGATAACTCAGTCCCTACTATCGTTACTTCAGCCATATCAATAAATGGAACATTTGGTATAGACATCTTTAATATATCGAAATCATCACTATTAATTTCTCCTTGCAGTTTCAATTCAGTTGCAGTTGCAAGTTGTTCAGTAGTAACACTTGTTAATGCAGCATCTAATCCACCAGCAGTTAAACCAGTAACACTTATTTTTGTTCCATCAACTGTTGCAACAGCTGCATTCATTATCATCGAAAGACTCAGAAGTATGAGAATAAGTACGTT
>Ga0302296_1003164_pt1 | contig 10667 bp, 12 predicted proteins | sample III_Fen_N3_1_FD_194546 | JGI IMG/M metagenome (GOLD analysis project Ga0302296, IMG submission 194546) | Peat permafrost microbial communities from Stordalen Mire near Abisko, Sweden - III_Fen_N3_1 | ecosystem: Environmental > Terrestrial > Soil > Wetlands > Permafrost | place: Sweden: Abisko... | reverse complement strand
CCATTTGCTCTTATTTTTTTGTCGATTTCTATGATTTGCGGAATGATTAGTTGATCGTCGTTATTGCCAATTACAAAATCGGCCAATTTAATCCGTTCTTCATCGCTCCACTGATTTTTTATTCGCTCTTTAACCAATTCCAAGGTTATACCATCGCGTTTCATTACACGTTGAATTCGTTCATTTTCGCTGGTTACTACGGTAATGGTTTTGTCCATCATTTTATAAAATCCACTTTCGAATAAAATGGCGGCTTCGTGAATGATATATGAAGATTGTTGTTTTTCGCACCAATCGAAAAATGTTTTTCGCACCACCGGATGAATGATTCCATTTAGTTGTGCCAGCAAAGATGGGTCTTTAAAAACAATTCCGGCCAGAAATTTTCGGTCGATTGTCTGATCGGAAAGGTAAACTGCTGTTCCGAACAAGTTAACCAACTTTTCGTGTATTTCCTGATCAGTAACCATGAGTATTTTAGCAACCTTGTCGGCTTCAAAAACGGGAATGCCAATAACTGAGAAAACCCGGCAAACAGTGCTCTTCCCACTTCCAATTCCTCCGGTAATTCCAATCTTTAACATACGATTAGTTTTCTATGAGATATTCAATTTCTTCCGGGGTAATTTTTACATCGTAGAGAAAGGCTGGTGCCGAAACGATTTTAATCCGAAGTCGTTGCTTTCCTCCTCCAATATCAGAATAGGATACGGCTAGCTTGAAGTCTTCCGGATGAATGTCAGAAAAACGGCTTAATCCAACCAGAAAAGAGACTTTCACGCGTGCCGGAAATAATTTAACTTTCACGTTGGCCGGTGCATCTGTCAGCATAACCGGAATAGATTGTTGTGCTTCGGTATATTCCTCAACCGGAACCACTAATTCGACCGATTGTGGATCAAAAAAAAGTTCTTTTACCGGACTTAGATCAGCTTTTACCTGTATTGATTTATCTACCGCATTAAATTCCTTTGCTTTGGTAAATACAAACTGAAGCGTATCCAATGTCGATTGTGGCCCATTCACAACGACGGTGTTGGGTTCAGTCGTTACTTTTCCCGAAATCTGGAATTGCTTTTTCAGGTTTATATTCACTAACGGTTTTACTTTTACCTGTTTCTGACTCATTTGACCGAACCTAAAAAATAAAGTATCGGGAGTCATGCTCAAAATCTCAATATCATTGGATAATTGATAGGACATTTCTGTCAGAAATTGGCGGGTTGGAAAAGCGAAACTGGTTTTTTTGTTTTCCATCATGCGGTTATTGGTCATTTCATTTACATTGAATGAAAGGGGCCCCAACAAAAAGATAAGTTTACGCCTGAGAATGGTAAACCCATGCGACCTGATTGTCATTTCGAACTTCTCGGGCAAATTGCTGGCGAGTGTCTTATTGTTCGGAAAATTAACATATTCAACCGGGGCAACAATCTTGACCGTATAGGTTTTACTCAGGGCATTGAGAAACCAGAAAACAGTAGCAATGGCAACACAAACAAAGTATGCCGCCACCCGCTTGTCGTTTCTGAAATATACCTTTTTCAGGTACTTTACAAATTTATATACCCAGTTTGTCTTCACGGCATCAAATATAAAAAAATGGGTCGACAAATTGCCGACCCATTCCCATTTCAGGTGTTGTTTAAATATTATTTAGCCTGAACGTCAGACATATCTTTTACAAGAGCTGATTTATCGACTCTGATTTTTACATTTTCGTCGATCAGAAGAAGAACATAATTGTCTTTCAATTCGAGAATTTTTCCATAGATTCCACCAGTAGTAACTACTTTATCGCCTTTTTGAAGACTGTTGCGGAAAGCAGCAACTTCTTTTTGTTTTTTCATCTGTGGTCTGATCATAAAGAAGTAAAATACTGCAATGATCAGAATCATTGGGAGGAATGTCATGAGCGGATTGGGCTGTGAGCCATCTGCTGCCGGTTGAGCCATTAATAAATAATTCATCATTTGTATGTTTTTAATTTAACTGTTTAATTCAATTATCTCGTTGGTGACATTTGCTTTTAGATAGAGATACTTTTGAGCGGGTTCAGCATTCGAGAACAAGGTGATTGTTTTTAACTGCCTTCCTACTTCACCGGCCGAATTGTAAATCACTTCGATTTTTCCTTCCTGTCCGGGTTCTATGTTTTTATTTTCAATCTTAACTTCAGTGCATCCACAGCCTGAATCAACTTCGGTAATCGTTAAGGTCTTTGCGCCTTCGTTCCTGAAAATAAAGGTGAAAGATACAACCTCTCCAGCATTAAGCGAACCAAAATTATGGATTTCTTCGGAAAAGACAAATTTAGCGACGCCTGATTCATCCGATTTGTTGGCAGGTGTTGTTTTTTGTGTGCCTGAATGGCATGAACCAAGCATTAATCCGAATATCAATGCTGCAAGTTTTAACCTGAAACCTGAAACCTGAAACCTGGAACTTGTTCTCATTCCTCTTCTTCACCAATTAATCCGCGACCTGCTTTAAGGATTTTATTCGCTTTTTTCAGGTCTTTCAGGGCTTTGTCGAGTATGCCGTTGATGAAATTACGGCTTTTTTCGGTGCTGTAATACTTCGAAAGTTCGATGTATTCGTTCATGGTAACCTTCGTTGGTATCGACGGGAAATACAGGAATTCGCTTAAAGCCAGTTCCAAGATCAGGTTGTCGATAAAGGCAATCCGTTCGATATCCCAGTTTACCGTATGTTGTTTTATCAACACCACATTATCGCTGTGATTTAATACCACTTTCCGGTAAAGGTCTTTGGCAAACTGACGATCTTCTTCATCTTTGTACATCGGCAGCAATGCCTGTTGGTCGTCACTGAATTCCTTAAACTTTTTAAAGGTTTTCAGGATCATGCTCACTACAAAATCGAGGTCATCGTTCCAATAAATACTTTGTTCTTCAAGCAATGACTCAATATCTTCGTTGTCGAGAATCAGGTATTTGAAAATATCTTCAACCAGTTTGCGGTCGTCGACATAGCTGTTTTGCTCAGCAGCCATGTATTCCTTGTAAAAATCCTGCTCAACCAGCGACAGGTACAACTTACGAATAAGTTCATCCTCGTTAACCCAGCTTAATTTGGCCGATTCGAGGTATTTGGCAAGTGAAATGTTGGTTTTTAATTGGTAGATGAGCAGATTGTTTACAAAACGGGTATTGGGAGCTAGGTCTGCACTCGATGGGCGGTGCTTCTTCAGACCCAGATCGATACGGTCTTCAGCAAACTTTTCGATCTCAATAACGAGCGCCATCAGATAGTGATACAGATCGTATGTTTTCTGCAAACTGAAAAAGAGTTCTTTTTCGGTGTTGTTGATCGATGTTTCAGGTGATGTAAAGAACGCGTACAATATTTGTAATACCTTGATTCGAATTATTCTTCTGCTAATCATTGTCTTAGAACCTGGTTAAAATATGGGGAGGCAAAGTTAGAATTTTTTCTGGAATCAGTTGATCGGGAGAATGAATAATTGTTTTCGTAAGGTTTTGCTTAACCACATAGGCACATAGAACACAATAGAAAAAGAAAATAATACCTGAAAAATATCGGAAATCAGGAATCTACAACTTATTAAATCTATGTGACCTATGTGTCTATGTGGTTTGAGTCCTTCTGTTCTTCTTCCGGAGTTATTTCTTCGTTAAATTCTTCAACGTCCGAATCATCATCTTCCTCCTCCGGCTCATTTTCCCAACTCGAAACCGGACGGACGGGACCCTGAAAACGGTAATAAAAAGCCAGCATCAAACCACTGGCGGTCCCCCACAAATGGCTTTCCCAAGAAATACCTGGCTTGATCGGGAAGATTCCCCAGAACATACTTCCGTAGAGAAAAACCACAATAATGCCGATAGTCAGCAAGTTGGCATCTTTCCGAAACACTCCGCTGAAAAAAAGGAAGGCGGCCAGTCCATATACAATGCCGCTGGCTCCAATGTGATATGAATCGCGTCCACCAAGCCAGACACAGAGTCCCGAAAGAATATAGATCAGAAAAAGGATTCGGTAGGCCAGATTTCGATAGAAATAAAACAGGGCAAACGCCAGAACCAGGAATGGAATGGAGTTCGACATCAAATGGTCGTAGCTACTATGAATAAAGGGTGAAAAAATGATGCCCCGAAGTCCTTCAATTTGCAGAGGCAAAATTCCGTATTTAGCTAAATCAAGATTGTATAGATTCTCTATCAATTTTACCAACCAGAAAATGCCAACAATGATAACCGAAAACAAAAGACTGTATCTGAAGATCTTCTTTTCCGTTTCCTTATCGGTAGGCTGTTGATTTCTGGGGTAATAATCGAAAATTGGCATTTAAACCAGCGATTTAATTAATGATGCAAATTGAGTAATATCTTCTTCTTCGGTGTCGAACGAGGTCATCCAGCGAACTTCTGACCGATGTTCGTCCCACATGTAAAAGAAATATTTCTCCTGAAGCTGAGGAATGATTTCCGCAGGGACAATGGCGAAAACACCGTTTGCTTCTACTTCCTGAGTGAGTTGGATGGCAGGGATTTTCTTCACTTCCTGTTCCAAAAGCCGCGCCATCCGGTTCGAGTGAGTTGCGTTTCGTTTCCAGAGGTCGTTTTCGAAATAAGCCAGAAACTGCGCACTCACAAACCTCATTTTCGAATACAATTGCATGCTTTGTTTGCGGATGTATTTGGTATCCCTGATTAATTCCGGATTGAAAAACAGAACCGCTTCGCCCAGCATCATGCCGTTTTTGGTACCTCCAAACGAAAGTACATCGATTCCGGCATCGACAGTAAATGCCCTGAATGGCAAATCGATAGCTACCGCAGCATTGGCCAGGCGGGCGCCATCCATGTGTACAAGTAGTCCGTATTCGTGCGCGAGACTGGTGATTGCTTTAATTTCTTCAAGAGAATATACCGTTCCGAGTTCGGTAGCCTGAGAAATGGAAATTACTTTGGGCTGTGAATGATGTTCAAAATCAAATCCGTGTAAATATTTTATGATTCCAGCTGGCAAAATTTTTCCTTTGATCGTATTCACCGGAAGTAATTTGCAGCCTGTCAGTTTTTCAGGAGCGCCACATTCGTCGGTTTGGATGTGAGCCGTGTCGGCGCAAATCACCGCGTTAAATGAATGGGTCAACGTTGAAAGTCCGAGCACATTGGCGCCTGTTCCGTTAAACACAAAAAAAACCTCCGTCTGTTCGCCAAATTCCTGTTTGAACCGTTTGATGGCCTTTTCGGTAATCTCGTCGCCGCCGTAACCTACTGCATGTCCTGTGTTGGCTGCTGAAATAGCATTTAAAATTTCAGGATGAATACCTGAATTATTGTCGCTTGCAAAACCTCTTTTCATGGTTTAAAATTGTAATTTAGCATAGATTGTTATTGGGTATAAATGAACTCAAAAAATCAAATCAAACAAAATGGATAAGTCATTAAAACTAAGCGAAAAATTGTTTTGTCTGGCTGTAAATCCTAAAAATGGCGGTATTTTGCTGAATGCTTCGGCCGCATTGGCCATGACACTGACCGGTTCGGTATTTGTTGAACTGATGAATAAAGGACTGGTTTCGATTGAAAACGGTGTTGTTCACTTGTTAAATCCAATTTTTCAGAACGATGAAGTTCATGAGTTTTTTTTGAATAGGATACGACTTCATGGTAAAGACCGCAAACTGAGAACCTGGGTTTCTTATTTTAATGTTCGGGGTCGAAAAATTCAGAAGCATTTTATTCGCAGTCTGGTTCATAAGAATGTGCTTCGTACTGAAGAAAGGCGGATCCTGTTTATCCCATACGAAAAGGTTTTTTTAATGGATCGCGACTTAGTTGAAAATATCAGGAAAGAAGTCGTAATCACTTTACTTGGAAGGATAGAGCAGACTGATGAATCTATTGTTTTAGCTGTAATGGTCGGTAAAACCAATTTGTTGGCTCGAATTTTTCCTGAACGGGCACAACGAAAAGAAGCCTCCCGATTCCTGAAGAATTTGCCTGAAACTCAGGTTTCAAGAGCAGTTCAGGACGCCATACAAATGATGCATGCCACTGTCTTCGCGGCGACGACTTAAGATGACATTGGCATATTAATCTTTTTTGCTTTCAAAAACATTTTAAACGAATAATTATGAACTTCTTTAAGATCAAAACAAGCTGGTCAAATGCAGAATTTATTGTTTTGAAGCTTTGTATAGCGTCTGCATACATTTTAATTGGAGCCTGGTTTTCTGATTTTATTCTTTGCTATTATGTTCCTTTTGTTGTTCTATTCGGGATAACCGTTGTTTGGGCAGTTGCTTTATGGTTGAAGAAAATGAAAACAGGTAAATAGTTGTTACTTATGGATAAGGTAAATATCTTTTGGTTTCGGCGCGATTTGCGGGTTGACGACAATCATGGTTTTTTTAAGGCATTAAATGCAGGTTTACCAGTGGTTCCTGTGTTTATTTTTGATCCGGCCATTCTGGCTCAGTTCCCGAACCCAAACGATGCCCGGCTGACTTTCATTCACCGCTGCCTGACTGATCTTGACCGCGAATTCCGCAAATTCAGCAGCTGTTTGCAGGTTTATGTTTCTTCTCCGGAAGTTGTTTTTGGTCAACTGGCCTCCAAATATCCGATTCACAGTGTTTTTACCAATACCGATTATGAGCCGGCAGCTATCGTTCGCGATCAGAAAGTTGCCCAAATACTTCAGAATAAAGGAATTGAATTTCATGCTTTTAAAGATCAAATCGTATTTCAACAGAATGAGGTCGTTAAAGCCGACGGGTCGCCATACACTGTGTTTACGCCATACAGCAAAAAATGGAAGGAGAAACTGGCTTCTCATCCGATTCACGTTTACGAAAGCGAAAATCATCTGTATAGTCTGAAACACTTGTCTTCAGACTATTTTCCCGAGCTGACTGAAATTGGCTATCAGCAACAAAATATCAGTTTCCCGGATAAGAATTTCGATCCGGTTTTGATTGAGAATTATGCGAAAACCCGTGACTTTCCGGCTGAAAACGGTACCAGCAAACTGGGTATTCACCTTCGTTTTGGAACAATCTCGATCCGCAAACTGACGCAATTTGCGCAAATTCATTCCGAAGTTTTCCTGAACGAATTGATCTGGCGCAATTTTTATATGGATATTTTGTGGCATTTCCCGCATGTAGTAGAAAAATCATTTAAACCAGCTTACGATAATATTGCGTGGCGAAACGACGAAGATGGTTTTGAACGGTGGAGTACCGGCCAAACCGGTTATCCGCTGGTCGATGCCGGGATGCGCGAACTGAACGAAACCGGATATATGCACAATCGGGTTCGCATGGTTGTTGCCAGTTTCCTGACTAAACATCTGCTAATCGACTGGCGATGGGGCGAATCGTATTTTGCCTCTAAATTACTCGATTATGAGTTGGCATCCAACAATGGCGGCTGGCAGTGGGCGAGTGGTTCGGGTTGCGATGCTGCTCCATATTTCAGGGTTTTTAGTCCCGACCTGCAAACCAAAAAGTTCGATCACGATTTCCGATACATCCGGAAATGGGTGCCTGAATATGGAACTTCAGCTTATCCACAACCTATGGTCGACCATGCATTTGCACGGAACAGGGCTTTGGAAACGTATAAAAAGGGGCTAATATAAGCTTATTTCTCCCGCATGCGGTGCTTTAAATCCATTTGCTCATGCAGTATTCGGATGATTTCCACACTATTTTCTTCAATTTTTCTAAAGAAAATGATGTGTTGTCCTGCTCGAAGCCCTTTTAGGTTTTTGGAGATTCCCGTATAATTCTTCCCTAATTCAGGATTGCTGGCAATTTCCTTGCAATTCTCAATAAGCAAAAGGTAATAAATATCCGCCTGGGAGTCAGACCAATTATCGAATGTGTAATTCCAGATATTTGTTAGGTCTTCAACAGCCTTATTGGTAACCCTGAAATTAGACATTCGATTTCTTCGCAGCTTTTAGCTGTTCCAAATGCTTTTCATGATTAAAATCTTGTGCAATTCCGCTCTCAATTCCTTGTTGAATCGCATCTTTTAGTGCGGCAACTCTGTCTTCCTCTTCTTCCAGCAATCGCAGTCCTGCACGTACAACCTCGCTTATATTTTTATACCGACCTGACGAAATTTTATTCTGAATAAAACCATCAAAATAATCGCCCAATGATATGGAAGTATTTCGATTCATACTCTTTATTTTTCAACAAAGTTACCAAAAATTGGTATAAACAAATAAATCTTAAAATTTTTTTCAAGACGATAGAAAAGCTGTCAATCGCTAAAAGCAATATAATCGAAACAAAACAAATACACTACCTGTTAGAATTTGGCTGCTAAAAATGCTAATTTGCAAGCCTTGCCATTGATTAGTGGCTAATCATTTTCTGATGAAAACAATTCTGTAATGGACTTTAAAATAGTTTCTGAATATCAACCCACAGGCGATCAGCCTGAAGCGATTCGCCAACTGACCGAAGGTTTACGCAATGGCACAACGTTTCAAACGCTGCTTGGCGTAACTGGCTCGGGGAAAACGTTTACCATGGCCAATGTGATTGAGCAGGTGCAACGTCCGGCGTTGGTTTTAAGCCACAACAAAACGCTCGCGGCCCAGTTGTACAGCGAGATGAAACAGTTTTTTCCTGAAAATGCGGTCGAATATTTCGTTTCCTATTACGATTATTACCAGCCCGAAGCTTACCTTCCGGTGAGCAATACTTACATCGAAAAAGACCTTTCGATTAATAAGGATATTGAAAAGCTACGGCTCAGCACTACTTCTTCTTTACTCTCCGGAAGGCGCGATGTGATTGTTGTTTCGTCGGTTTCGTGTTTATATGGTATCGGAAATCCCGCCGATTTTCATGCCAACGTAACCAATGTGCACAAAGGCGAAACTGTCAGTCGGAATGTTTTTCTCCGAAAGCTGGTCGATGCGCTTTATTCGCGCAACGAAATCGAATTTAACCGTGGAAATTTCAGGGTAAAAGGCGACAGTGTCGATATTTTTCCCGCGTATGCTGATATTGCTTATCGTGTTGTTTTCTGGGGTGACGATATTGAGGAAATTTATTCATTCGATCCGGTTGGCGGAGGAACCATCGAAGAATTGGACATGGCGGTAATTTATCCGGCAAACATGTTCGTTACCACCAAAGAACGTATGCAACTGGCCATCCGTCAGATTCAGGATGATTTGGTGAAACAGGTCGATTTTTTCAAGGAAATTGGCAAACCGCAGGAAGCCAAGCGTATTTTGGAACGCGTGGAGTATGATTTGGAAATGATGCGTGAACTGGGTTATTGCCCGGGAGTTGAAAACTATTCACGGTATTTCGATGGACGCGTAGCCGGATCACGACCCTTCTGCCTGCTCGATTATTTTCCTGACGATTTTGTGACCATTATAGACGAAAGTCACGTGACATTGCCTCAAATCAAGGCCATGTTTGGTGGCGACCGTTCGCGTAAAATCAACCTGGTCGATTATGGCTGGCGTCTTCCAGCGGCCATCGATAATCGGCCTTTGACATTCGATGAATTTGAAACGGTGGTTGATCAGACTGTTTTTGTGAGTGCCACGCCTGCCGATTACGAACTGGCAAAATCGGAAGGAGTTGTAGTGGAACAAGTGATTCGCCCAACCGGACTGCTCGATCCGATTATTGATGTCCGGCCAAGCATCAACCAGATCGATAACCTGATGCACGAAATCCATTTTCGGATCGAACGCAACGAACGGGTACTGGTAACCACGCTAACCAAACGAATGGCTGAAGAACTCAGCAGTTACTTGGCCAACATGGGCGTCAAAACGCGATATATTCACTCTGATGTTGATACACTCGATCGTATTCAAATTCTGGAAGATTTACGGAAAGGTGAATTTGATGTGTTGGTCGGAATCAATCTGTTGCGTGAAGGATTGGATTTGCCTGAAGTTTCGCTGGTTGCCATTCTGGATGCCGATAAGGAAGGCTTCCTTCGCTCCGAGCGTTCGCTGACGCAAACAGCAGGTCGTGCTGCGCGTAACCTAAACGGGATGGTGATTATGTATGCTGATAAAATTACCAACTCTATGCAGCGAACCATTGATTCGACCAATTACCGGCGGGAGAAACAGATGAAATACAACATCGAAAACGACATTACGCCAACGCAAATTATTAAGGTCAGCCGCGAGATTGCTGGCTACTCAAGCATTGGCATGAAAGTAAAAGTGAAAGGATACAGTGGCGACGAACCAACCAATTTGGCTGCCGATCCGGTTGTTCAGTATATGAATGCTCCTGCAATTGAGAAAGCGATTGCCAAACTCAAAAAGGACATGGAAGCCGCCGCCAAAGAACTTGACTTTTACGAAGCTGCCCGCCTTCGCGATGAAATGTTTAAATATCAGGAAATTTTGAAGGAAAAGAGGAAGTAGAAAATTAGTGAGGGTTTCACTCCAAGTGAAGCCCTCACGGATTATTGTTGGTTATTTATTCACCATTTTGGCCATGCTTTCCGGATAACGCGGGCCGGTGTTTGGGTATTTCGCCAACAGATTTTCAATATCCTGAAGATTTTCTACAGAAAGTTCAACATCCACTGAACCGGCATTATCAATCAGGTATTTGCGGTGTTTGGTTCCCGGAATCGGGATGATATCTTCGCCTTGAGCCA
>Ga0302296_1003159_pt1 | contig 10681 bp, 8 predicted proteins | sample III_Fen_N3_1_FD_194546 | JGI IMG/M metagenome (GOLD analysis project Ga0302296, IMG submission 194546) | Peat permafrost microbial communities from Stordalen Mire near Abisko, Sweden - III_Fen_N3_1 | ecosystem: Environmental > Terrestrial > Soil > Wetlands > Permafrost | place: Sweden: Abisko... | reverse complement strand
TACATTTGAAACATATTTATACTCTGTCTGCCGATTCCTATGGCTCAAACAGCTTGACAAAAGAAAAATTGAAAAAGAGAAGATCAAAGACAATCATGAATATCATGAAGATCTCTATGATGATGGATTGGAAAGAGTTGCAGATATGAATGAGCGATACCGTTTATATCAGAAGCATTTCATCAATTTAGGAAAAGATTGCCAAAAAATATTGCAGTTGTATTTTGATAAAGTACCGCTCAAAAATATTGCACAGATTATGGGCTTCAAAAGTGAAAAATATGCTAAGAAGCGCAAATTTAAGTGCAAGGAATACTTAATTAAAAGTATAAAACAAGATCTTGAATATAACAAGATTTTGAGTGGTGATAATTAAAGTGATATTGTTAGGTAATTGCAAAATCTCAAACCTGCACTTTTCTCTTCAAACGTTTTCTGCGGAAGTGCCAATCCGCAAAAATAAGTAGGGCGGCTACAAACAGGAAGATTACAAAATATACGTCCTTGCTTGTATATAAAGGTTCCGGATTACCAATGGTTACATAACCTAGCCAGAAATGTGGGTGAGCTGTTAGAGGATCCGAATTATTAAGATGATTTAGCTTGGCCATTCGAAGTGCAACATCCTTCCGCTTTCCCTTAGATAAATAATTATAAAAATCTTCCATAATTTTTACTCCCGATTTATCCTCCACCTGCCACAGAGTCATCACGATAGATGGACAGCCGGCATAAATAAACGCACGTGCCATACTCATCACCCCTTCTCCTCGCTGAAGTTTACCTGAACCGGTTTCGCATGCACTCAAAACTGCCAAACGAGCATTGAGTTTCATATTATATATCTCATATGCATTCAAAAAACCATCATCAGCTGACTTTTGATCGGACACTGAAAAAACCAATTTCGAAAGCATAGGCAAGCTATCGTTGATAACAGTATGCATGGCCAAATGCAAAATATCGAAGTCCGGAGCTTTTTCTTTGAAGGTACTTTCCTGTGCAAGCATATCAACAAAAGGAACTGCCGAAATAAAACGTGAAATACCATTCACTTCATCTTTTGCTCCAGGCAAGGGACTCAAGAAATATGAAACCGTTGTTTCCGGATCAATTCTTGCTTCATGCGAGTCGTAATGTGGCGAAAATACAAGCAGACTTTCAGAGCTTCTTTTTTTCTGGTTAAAATAATCATACAGAAGTGTGGCTGAATAGCTATAATTAATTGCGTAATCACGAACCAGATAATTCAAATTTCGAAAATTCATGACACTGGTATCTGGCATTTGCGAAATTAAAGCGTCAAAAGGAATATAGGAAAGTTTACCATGTGGAATAATAGTCAACGATGTTCCATTCAGCTTTTTGGCAACCGGTTTTATAAGCTTTTCATACAATCCGAAAGCAGCAACTGAATAATTGACAAAATCTTTCTTTTTGGTATAGAGATAATTCGGATTAATTAAGAAGTCATAAACAGACTGGATGTTATTTGAAAACGAATCGTCAATATTCTCCCTGGAGAAACTTACTGAGTCTTTGGTAATAAGAAAACGATACAATTCACCTCTATCAGCATAGCTTTCAGACTCCTTAATATAGTACTCCAATAAAGATTGACGATTATTAATTTTTGATTGAATTTCATTTATGCCAACCACTTTATTTTCATATTTCAGTGCGAAATATTGTGGATATAATTTTTCAAATGAATCAATTAACCGATTGTATTCTTCATTGTACTTAAATATTTTAGATGAATATAAATTAACCTTTTGCGAATCAGGTGCTGCCGAATGATTCTCTTCAAACAACATGGAATTGTAACTCGCAATATTACCTTTTAAAATATTCTCCTTTTTTACCAATGAATCAGGAATCCCACCAAATTCTTTAGCCTTAACATCTTTAACAGAAGCAAGCAAATTTGAAGATTTACTCCTTTCTGAGAACTCAAAAGCACGATCGATGTACTCTCTTTTATTTGTCAGACTGAATAATTTATAGGATATATTTATTGCTTTAGAAAAAGTTGATTCCTGATTCTGAGATAAAAAGAATTTACTCTCTTCATTTTCAAATCCTATTTGCAGTCGATGAATTAATTCCACAGTACTTGACAGCGATTTTAAACTCGCATTATAGTATTTAATTGAATTATTATTATCGAACTCAGAAAGATATATATCTGCCAACTTTTCCATTGATAAAGCCTTCTTCTTTAACAAATCGACCAATTGAATATCAGAAATTACATTTTTTAATGGGAGGTCGACAAAAGGATCTCTAATTTGAAAAGAATCTACAAGTGCAATAACAGAACTTTGATAATATTGAACCGCTTCTTTTAGGTTCTTCTTTCTTTGAGCAGGAAAATCATCCATTTGTCCAGCCTCCGAATTCTTTAGGTAATAGTAATCGCCAAAATTTGACTGAACTTCGGCATAGGAAGTACTTTTTTCACCGTAGAAGTTTAAAACGATTGATTTTGCCTTAGTTGAATAAAGAAGAGCCTTTTCATAATTTTTCTGAGACATCAGGAAAGAAGAATAGGCAAGATATTCCGATATTAATTCAACATTTTTATCGCCATAAAGTTTGATCCAACTTTCAATTGCATTTAAATAGTTTTTTTCTGACAAGTCGAATTTTCCTTCTTTTTGGTAAGCTAAAGCAATCAAGTCATACAATACTGCTTTTAATCGCGGCAAAGTGTTTTTTAGATTCGCTTTAGCAAAGTGTATTGCTTCTTTATTAAATCCAAGTTTTAATTGAGTTTCGGCAATACTTACCTTTGAATCCTGAAAATTTGAATTGTAATTCACACTATCCTTTTGCAAAATTCGATAAGCATTTTTCTGATATTCGATTGCTTGGTTGTAATCGCCTCTCAATCGAAAAATATTACCAATATTGATATAAATTACACCCAATGACGAATAATTATCTCCAAATTCAGCAAGATAAAGTTGTTCCGCACTTTTATATGCTTCAACCGCTTTATCAAAATTCTGAAGATTTTTATACTGAATTCCTATATTAATTAATGGAGAAGCCAGTTTATAGCTATTTGAGCCGTAAATGCTTTTCCTAAGTTGATATAATTGTTCAAAATTCTCCAACGCTAATTCAAAATCACCAAGCCGACCGGCTGCAACACCACTTTTCTGAAGTTTCAAAGCCAATAAACTATCCTGAACTGATATTTTCACATTCTGGGTGAAAGCCAAAGAAGAAAAAAACAATAATAAAATAATGAAACTGATTTTTTTCTTCATTTTCCTAATGTAGTTAAATCGCAGAATATAATTGAGTCAATATTTAATTGAGATTATTTTTTCAATAGAGGGTTACCTTTTATCTCATTCCAGAATAAACCATCGAACAAGAATAATTAAGGAACCAGTATTAATCATTAAACTCAAAAGTAATGAAAACTTTATTTGCGAACAACGGAACAACAAATTTTGATTCTTTCTCTTTCGACGTGTTAACTGCTGAAGAACTTTCTTTGGTAAAAGGTGGCAAAGTTGTAGATTCATATGCTGATTTAGACTAGTCAATTCTAAACACAAACCATTCATTTAAATTTTTATTCTTTTAGTTGTTACTCGGATTAATTTCCGATCTAAACAACATGGAACAAAACACTTTTTATAACTCCGCACAAGGTTTTATAAAACACTAATACACAGTAAAATGATACGCAAATCAGAATATTTTGAACAGACAGACAAGTACCTTAACTCGGAATTAACGCTACCGGAGTTAAAAGAATTTGAAATCCAACTGGAGATCGATTCTGACTTGAATGAAGAAATAAATCTTCATCTGGATGTGGAACAAGCCATGTGCGAACAAGACATTATTAGTCTGCGCAACAGCTTGAACCAAATCGTTCAAAATCAAACTGAAAGTGCTTACAATGAAAATATTAGCGTTTTTGATTCTTTCAGCTTTGGATTATCTGAAGAATTTTCATCACACAAAAACAGTAATTCCCAATTAAATCCGAGTGATATTTTCAATTTCGGACATTCATTTCCTAAAATCCATCTTTACCAACACCAAATTGCCGGTAAGGAAAACATTCATCAGTTTTATAAAGAACAATTTGAAAGTAATTCTGTAAGTAACGAGGAATCAGGATTTAGTGCATTTGAAGAAGAGCTTTTCGCTGACATCCAGAATGCTTTGGAAGAAAATGACATATCCGATTTAAGAGCTAATTTAATTCAGCTTGCTCAAAGCCTACCAGCTCATCAATATTCTGTCGAAGAGATAGAAGACTACATCTACAATCAGATGGATTCTGAGTTCAAAGCTCAATTTGAACAAGAATTGACAATCAATCCGGTACTGGCCAATGAAGTACAATTGATCAAAGAAATTGACCTGGCAGGAGCTGAAAGTGACATTATAAACCTTCGGGCTACTCTAACTGAAATACAAAAATCTGAATTCCAATCATCTGCAAACATTGAAGAACTCGAAAACTATATCAACAGTGAGTTCTCAAACGAAGAACTGGCATCTTTTGAAGCTGAATTAACATCAAATCAAAAACTTCAGGAAGAAATTGAATTAATTAAAAATATCGATCTTGCTCTAAACGAAACGGATGTGATGAAGTTAAGAAGTAACCTTCAACATATTGCCGCTGAAATTGATGCAAACAAACAAACAGAACGTTCGTTCGCCGGAAAATTTAATACTAAACGAATTGTTATATCAACGGTAGCGGCATCTCTTATTCTTCTGTTAGGACTTACAGGAATCTTGTCCAGGCAATCTTCGCAGAATGATATCTATCAAAAGTTTTACACCAAATATGAAGCTACAGGCATTGTCCGTTCTGCAAATATAACTACAAACCAGAAGCTTACAGAAGCATTGCAAAAATATGAAAATCAAGACTATAATGCAGCTCTGGATCTTTTTAGTGAAGTTATAACCAAAGACCAAAATAATATGGTGGGACATTTTTATACTGGTGTCTCTCTTCAGGAAACAGGCAAATACCAAAATGCAATCAAAGAATACGAAACGGTAATTGTTGATAAAGACAATCTTTTTACCGAACAAGCTCAGTGGTATATCGGACTCTGTTACCTGCAAACCAATGAAAACAAAAAAGCATACCAACAATTTAAGAAAATAGCTAAAAACGAAGGATACAATCAGCAAAAAGCTCAGGCAATCCTTAATAAAATGAAATATTCAGAGTAAGTAATACTCTTGTTCGTTCGCAATCTTGTTCCTTATATGTTTTAATGATTAATACTTGTTCCTTAATTATCAATTGTTCTTAAATTTTAATGTTGTTCGGCTTTTCGGTTAATACTTGTTCCTTAATTGTTCACGTTCAAACTCAGGTATTGTACGAAATCCAACTTAGTTTTTAATAGTTCTAAAAAATATTTAATGTTGTTCGCCCGGCCTAGGCCTTCGATTAGTACTTGTTCCTTAATTGTTCATGTTCAACCAGGTACTGCTTCGAAAACCATTCCGGTTTTAAAAGTTAAATGTAAACACATATAACCCGTATAATAAGCTCGATTTTTATCGGGCTTTAAGTGTTTGTGAACGTTTGTAAAAATGTGTTCCGATTGATCACAAATCGGAAACCTTAAAGAATTTTGTTCTTAAATAAACACATCTATTAAAAAATAGGTGAGAAAGATTAATTTTACACTAACGAATAATAAAAATGAATTCTATAAATAGAGACATGAAACCAACTCTTTTAATACTTGCAGCTGGGATGGGTAGTCGTTTTGGCGGTCTAAAACAAATTGAACCAGTCGGCCCAAACGGTGAAACAATACTGGAATACTCAGTTTATGATGCGATAAGAGCTGGATTTGGCAAAGTAGTATTTGTGATAAGAGAAAGCTTTGCAGAAAGCTTTAAATCCCGATTTGAATCAAAACTGGCTGGGAAAATTAAAATCGAATACGTATATCAGGAAACAAGCATTTTACCAGAAGGATTTCAATTACCAGAAGGTCGCGAAAAACCTTGGGGTACTGGTCATGCAGTATTAATGGCAAAAAATGCGATAAACGAACCGTTTGCAGTAATTAATGCCGATGATTTTTATGGAGCAGAAGCTTACCGGATTATTGCTGAATATTTAAGAGAAGCAATAACACCTTCAAAATATGCAATGGTTGGCTACCGATTAAATAATACGCTATCTGAATTTGGAGCTGTTTCTAGGGGCATCTGTGTTACTAACGAAAAACAACTGTTAACAAAAATCACTGAAACGCATAAAATCAGACCTGAAGGAAGTCTGATACTTTGCGAATCAGAGGGAAAAGAGCCAATTGAACTAATAGGCGATGAAACTGTTTCGATGAATTTCTGGGGCTTTCATCCTTCAATTTTTGAAAATATAGAAACTCAGTTCTTTGATTTTTTAAGTCACAATATTGGTCAACCTAAATCAGAATTCTATATTCCTTTTGTAGTTTTTGAAATGATTAAAACCGGCCAGATCAGTGTCGAAGTTTTACATGCAGATTCCCCGTGGTTCGGAGTTACTTATAAGGAAGATAAGCCATTTGTCATCAATCAGATCCAGAATTTAACGAATCAAGGCACCTATCCCCAAAAACTTTGGTAGCCTTTTGTCGGGTCAGAGAATTTCAACTGGTCAAATAATCGAATAGAAATTATATCTAAAAAGAGCGATCCAAAACGGGTCGCTCTTTTTTTTGCGCATAATGACGGATAATATCTGACCGATGACAAGTAATATTTACACGACGACAAGTAATATTTGATGGATGACGTGTCATGTTCGTAAGATGAAATGTGATATTATACATATGACAGGTAATATTTACCAGTTGATGTATAATATTTTCAAGATGAAGTGTTGTGTTTGACTGAGGATGGGTGATAAATGAAAGATGACAGATCGTATTCGCCAGATGACAGGTGACCATCAGCAAATGACGGAAGATATCAAGGGTTAGACAAACTGAAAACGAAAAGATTTTACTTCAGAATTACCTTTTCGCTTTTCACCTTATGGCCGATAAATGTTGCAGCATTTTTTTCAAACGTCTCAACATTTTCTGTGGTGTAGTATTTTACAGTTCCAGACTTTGAGCATCTACTATCCATCTCCGGATGACGATACAGGTACTCAACTAATTTACTGCTCACAACCTTTCCTTGTTCAAGCAACTGGATGCCTTCAGGAACAAACTTTCGAATTACATTCAATAGCAATGGATAATGAGTACAACCGAGAATGATTGAGTCAATTTCAGGATCTGCTGATAACAGATTATTTAGATTTTTCGAAACAAAGTATTCTGTTCCGGGCGAATCAACCTCATTGTTTTCCACCAAAGGAACCCAAATCGGACAAGCTTCCTGAGTTGTTTTAATGACTTTTCCACTTGACCATTTCTCCAACTCAATCGGGTAAGAATTTGAAAGTACGGTTCCGGTCGTTCCTAAGATACCTACATGCCCATTCCGTGTATAATCACCAATAGCTTCAACAGCCGGCCGAATAACCCCTAAAACCCTCCTATTAGGATCCATTTTCGGTAAGTCATTCATCTGAATATTCCGAAGCGCTTTTGCAGAAGCCGTATTGCATGCCAAAATAACCAAAGGGCATCCCATTTCAAAAAGTTTTGTTACTGCCTGAAGCGTATATTCGTAAACAACCTCAAATGAACGTGAACCATATGGAGCCCGGGCATTATCTCCCAAATAAATGAAATCATATTCAGGCATTACATTTATAAAATCTTTCAGGATGGTTAATCCGCCGTAACCTGAATCAAAAACGCCAATGGGTCGAAACTGAGCTGCCATATCTTTTCGTGTTTTAACAAAAATAAAAAAGCCATCTCAAATAAGATGGCTTTTCAGAATATTTTAATTGACAATACTACTGAATGCCCAATTTAGTCTTAACAAAAGGAAGAATATCAACGCTTTCTTTCGAATTATAAAGGATAACCCGTGAACTCATATCAAAAACATAGATTAAACCTCTTTCGGCACCAACTTCTTTAACAGCTTTATCGGCTTTATCTAACATTGGTTTAAAAGTCTCTGCCTGTTTATCCTGAATTTGTTGTTGTGCATTCTGTTGGTAAGTCGTAATACGTTCTGACATTGCATTTATCTCTTCATTTTTCATTTTTTGAATAGTCTCAGACATCGAATCTCTCTTGGATAAATACTCAGCATATTTTGCCTGAGCTTCCTTCTGCATAGTTCCAAGTGCATCTTCCAACTCTTTCTGAAACGCAAGCATTTTTTTCTCTCCTGCTGCTCTTTCTGGCATTACCTGATATAGAGCCTGCAAATCAATATGACCGAATTTGGGAGCCTGAGCCTTAGCAAAACCTGCTGAAAACATCAGTATTCCTAAAACACAAATTTTGAAAACACTTTTCATACTTTTCTTGATTTAATTATTTTTTTGGACAAATTTATGATTTTATTTTTTATAACCAAGTTTAGTCAAAACCTGATCGGAAAGATCAAATTTCGGGTTAGTATAGATTAACGTAATGCCACTGGCTTTATCAAAGATTACGGCATAACTTCCCTCAGTTGAAATCTCCTGAATGGCATTAAAAACATCATCCTGAATAGGTTTTACCAAACCCTGACGTTTCTTAAAAAGGTCTCCATCCCTACCGAAATATTTACGCTGCAATTCTTTGTATTCCTTTTCTTTTGTGACAATAACATCTTCTCGTTTACGCTTCATTTCGTCAGAAAGCAATACACTTTCTGATTGAAAGTCCTTATACATCTGATCTAATTCGGCGTGCATCGATTCGAGTTCCTTTTGGTATTGACCGGATAACTGATCTAATTGTTCCTGTGCAGCCTTATAAGATGGAATGTTCCCCAGAATATATTCTGTGTCAACATAGGCAAATTTTTGTGCAAATGTGGTTGCTGTAGCAAGAAACAGAATCCCAATAATAATAACTAATTTCCTCATGGTATTGTTTTTTATTTGTTTCGTAAGAGGTTTAGCAAATTCCAGACCAAAATATTGAATTAGAATTGTTGTCCAATGACAAAATGGAACTGACTTCCGGCAGCATCGCTTTGACCAGGAACCGGATCGAAGCCATATCCCCAATCAATTCCCATTAGACCAAACATTGGCAAAAATATCCTAACGCCCGCACCTGCTGACCGGTGAAGTTTAAATGGATTATATTCATCGAATTTATTCCATGCATTACCTGCTTCAAGGAATCCCAGAACATAAATAGTTGAAGATGGTTTCAGAATAACCGGATAACGGAGTTCCATGGACAGCTTATTATAAATATTCGATCCTTGAGAACTGCTCAAACTGTTATCTTTGTATCCACGAAGTGCAATGGTTTCACTTCCGTAGAGGTTGTATCCTGACATTCCGGACCCTCCAACGCGAAATCCTTCAAAAGGTGATTGGCGGTATTTATTGTAATTACCTAAGAATCCATATTCAAATTTTGTATGTAAAACCAAATTCGTATTTTTCGAAAGCGGTGAGTACCAGTCGCCTTTAAACGTCCACTTATGATATTCAATCCATTTGTAACGTTCAGCAAGTCCAACTTTACTATAATCAAGTCCGGTTAAGAGCGAATATGGCGGAGTCAATTGGAGTGCAAGTGTAAAACTCGATCCCCGACGTGTATATAATGGATTATCCATTGAGTTTCGTCCAAATGCTGTTTTAAAACTGAAATTATTAAATCCGCCATTTCCGGTTCCGGTGCCATCATTCAGAAAATAATAGTATCCGGCCATATTTTGCAACTTATAGTGTTGGAATGAAAGCTCATGGTACAAGGTAAAATAATCATCAGGCCAACTTAAACGGTAACCATATCCGATTGCAAAAGCCGAAGTTATCTGAATCTGGTCGGTGGCAGAAGATGTAGAGCTATAAGAGTAATTTGTTCCATAATCAAACCCTGCATTCCCGCCATATGCTCCATAGCTCCCATAGGCCCCGTAAGGATTATAGCCTCCATAACTACTGCCATAGCCACCGGAGCCATATGGATCGCTGTAGCTATTATATTGGTTATTTGCAGAATAATTTACTTTAGAGTGAGAGAACGAAATAGTAAACGAATTAGGCTTTCTTCCTCCAAACCAAGGCTCAGTAAATGAAAAACTATATGATTTATAAAACGCCCCGCTGGTTTGAGCCTTTAGGCTTAACGCTTGTCCATCTCCAGTAGGTAAAGGTCTCCAAGCTTCTTTGTTCATGATATTTCGAACTGAGAAGTTAGAAAATTTCAGACCAATAGTACCAACAAACATATTTGCTCCCCAACCTCCTGAGAGTTCAATCTGGTCATTCGCTTTTTCAACAAGCTCGTAATTAATATCTACTGTACCGTTTTCAGGATGAGGTCTAACATCGGGAGTAATGGCTTCCGGATCAAAGTGACCCAACTGCGATAACTCTCTAACGGTACGAATAATATCCGCCTTACTGAATAGATCACCAGGCAAAGTCCTAAGCTCACGACGTGCGACGTGCTCATTCGTTTTGGTATTCCCTGAGATAATAATTTTATCGATAGTAGCTTGACGACCTTCTTGTATTCGCATTTCAATATCTATAGAATCAGCTTCGACGCGTGTTTCCATAGGCGAAAGATTAAAGAATAAATAA
>Ga0302296_1003152_pt1 | contig 10695 bp, 7 predicted proteins | sample III_Fen_N3_1_FD_194546 | JGI IMG/M metagenome (GOLD analysis project Ga0302296, IMG submission 194546) | Peat permafrost microbial communities from Stordalen Mire near Abisko, Sweden - III_Fen_N3_1 | ecosystem: Environmental > Terrestrial > Soil > Wetlands > Permafrost | place: Sweden: Abisko... | reverse complement strand
CTAGAGATGAGTCATCCATTGAGGGTCGTCGAAGACTACGACGTTGATAGGCGATAGGTGTAAGAGTGGTAACATTCTCAGCCAAGTCGTACTAATAGCCCGATAGCTTTTCTTGCCGGGGACGGATTATCGTGTGATAGGTATGTAAATACTTATCAAGACTGATAATGCCGTCTCCGGGGCAGACAAGCCCAATGAATGTGAAAAACCATTCAACAAAAAAATCAAAACATACTCTTATACAAACTCTATTTTGTTCTTGCTGTTTATCAAATGAATTAAGAAACTAAAAGTTAATAGTTAACAACTAAAAACTTATAGCGAAACCTTAAACATGAGAATAAAAACTGTTAGTTTTTAGTTCTTAATTTATAGTTAGCTAAACGATTTTAGGTGGTTATATCGGCGGGGTCACACCTCTTCCCATCTCGAACAGAGAAGTTAAGCCCGCCCGAGCCAATGGTACTAGGTCTAAAACCCGGGAGAGTAGGAAGCCGCCAATTTTTTAAAGCCTCATCAAGTTCTGATGAGGCTTTTTTTATGAAAGATACTTTGGAAATATTGTTATTTCATGAATTCAAGACTAAAATTTACAATCAATTATTACCTAAATTTTACACATTATTAAGGCTATATTTATATATATTTGTGGTATAAAATTTTAAATTATTAAATTAGTTTTATTATATCCCATTGATATGAAAAAGATCTTTATCATTTTAATAATTATTCCGTTCTTATTTTCTTGTTCTAACAATAATAAAGAATTATCGGAAGAAATGGATTCACTAAATATGAGTTCATTAGATACTAATGGTGTAAAAACAAGAGTGAAACTCCCCTCGCCTGTTGAATTTTATTTATTTATAAGAGAATCTAAAGCTCAATTTAATGCACAAGCTTTAAATACATCAAGTAAAGCAGTAAATTATATAAGTAGTAATCAAAAAGCTATAAATTTTGGAATATATGCATCTGATTTAGCCTATTGTACAGTATATGAACAACAACAAGAAACAAATGATTACTTTAAAACACTCAAGAACTTAGCGAGTGCACTAGGAGTAAATGATGGTTATGATAAAAGCATACTTACAAGAATTGATAAAAACTTAAATAATAGTGATTCACTGTATCAAATAACGAACGATTCATATTGGAAAGTATGTAATTATCTTGAAGATAATAGTAAATCTAATATTTTGGGTCCAATTTTAATCGGAGGATGGATAGAAAGTTTATATCTAGGAATTAAAGCAGTTGAACAATTCGATCAAAATAATCCAATTGTTCAACGAATAACAGAACAACGATACTTGCTTGATAATCTACTGGATTATCTTTCTACAATAAAGCAAACAAAAGATATTGAAATATATACGTCTAAATTGGTTAACTTACAATCTTCTTTTGTAAAATTAGCTTCAAATCCAAATAATATACTTATTACTAAAGAGCAATATAAAGAAATTGGGCAAAAAGTTATAAAGATAAGAACTGAAATAACTCAATAATACTAGTTAGATGAGGTGGTTATATAATCCTAAAAACAAACGAAAATATATCGTTCATTTTTTTAGAATTTTACTAATTCTTATCGTTATTATTTCTCTTTTAACAAAAAAGAATAGTTACGCCCAACAATGTTTTAACCAATTTTGTAAAACTGAAGACTTAGGAAAAGATTTCGATTACAGAGGTCAATCTACTTTTGCTAAATTATTTCCTAAGGATACTTGTAGAGTACAAGCTATACTTTATTCAGGAAATGAAATTAGAATCATGATGTGTTCTGACCCTACATTAGGAAATGTTCAGTTTAAAGTTTATAAATCGATTAGAGAATATAAACGCATTCTTGATAGAATTGAGAAAAAAGAAAGCCAAGAACCTATTTATAACCTTGACAAAAAAGGAAATCCAATACCTAAACTGGATGATTGGGGAAAAACAGTAAGAGATAATATAGGTGAAATTCAATTTGAAATAAAAAGTTACAAAAAGTCATTTATATTAGATACTATTTGGAAAATAGAACGGAATACAAAAGTAGAAATTCTCTTTGATAGTAGAAAAGGTTCTAAAATATTTACAAGTACAATTTCAAAAACAGAACCAATTACAATCGAAGTTGTTGTTCCTCAAACATCAGATTTAATTCTTAAAAAAAATAACAGTTGTGTAGGAATTATGATTGGAAGAATTTTCAAAAGCACTAATTATAAAGGTTTTTCAAAATAAAAAGGAATACTGATTAAAATATGAGTGAAGAAATTTTAAAAGCTTTAATGCAATTATTTGCAATTATTGCAAAAGTAAACAAAGATGGAAATACAGGCGCTTCAAAAGGTATTGTTGAATCATATTTAAAACAACATTTAAACACAAAAGGACAAGAAGAATACTTAAAGTTATTTGATGAATTTGTTCGCATTTATCATTATGGATCCGACGAAAAGACTAAGAATAATAAACGTACAGCCTCTAATTCTGTAAAGGTTTTAATGATTTGCCAACAGATAAATCAGAATCTACAGCAAACGCAGAAAGTTATTGTACTACTTCAACTTATAGAATTTATTAAAAACGGATACGATATTTCAGCAAAAGAGATAGAATTTGTTGAAACGGTATCGGAAGTATTCAATTTTAGCGAACATGAATACCTAAATATTTATCATTTTATCTTTAATAATTTTAATGACCTTCCACAAAAGTCAAATTATATTCACATTAGTGACTTCAATTATGATGATACATCTGCAAATGCATATCGAGAAGGTTTAAATGGAAATATTCATATATTATATATAAAAAGTGTAAATATGTATGCCGTTAAATATGATGGTACTACTAATTTATATATGAATGGAACAAATATTCCAAACAATAAAACTTTCATTTTAAATAAAGGATCTTCCATTAGAAGTTCGAAAACAATACCAATTTATTATAGTGATATTGCTAGTCGATTTTTAAAAAGCAACGAATCGTCAAAGGTTGTTATTTCTGCGACCAACGTAGACTACCGATTTAGAAATAGTGATAATGGAATTAAAAAATTCAGTTTTTGTGAAGAATCGGGCAAGCTTATTTGCATAATGGGTGGTAGTGGTGTAGGGAAATCTACTTTATTAAATATTTTAAATGGCAATATAAAACCACAATCTGGAACTGTAACCATTAATGAAATTGATATTTATAATGAGAAGGATCGACTTAAAGGATTAATTGGTTTTGTACCTCAAGATGATTTATTAATTGAAGAACTTACGGTATATCAAAACATCTATTATTCAGCACGATTGTGTTTTGCAAATTTAACCGAAAAGCAAATTGTTGAAAATGTAGATAAATTACTTTTAGATATGGATTTACAAGAAGTAAAAGAACTTCAGGTAGGAAATCCATTAAATAAATATATAAGTGGAGGACAAAGAAAACGACTAAATATAGCTCTTGAACTAATTCGCGAACCTGCAATTTTATTTATTGATGAACCAACTTCTGGATTATCATCTATGGATTCGGTAATGGTAATGGATTTATTAAAAGAACAAGTTTTAAAAGGCAAATTAGTTATTACAAATATTCATCAACCATCATCAGATATATATAAAATGTTTGATAAATTACTGCTATTAGATCGTGGTGGATATTTAATCTATTATGGAAATCCAATTGATGCAGTAAGTTATTTTAAACGGCGAAGCAATTTCGTTATGGCTGACGAAAGCGAATGTTTAAGTTGTGGTAATGTAAATACAGAACAAATACTTCAGATAGTAGAAACAAGAATTGTTGATGAATTTGGTAAACTAACAAAAAACAGAAAAGTTCAACCTAAAGAATGGAATGAAATTTTTAAATCAGAAATTAAATCGAAACAATCAACTTTCGAATATAATAATCCCCTACCCGTTAGTAATTTTAAACTTCCAAAAGCATTCGAACAATTTAGAATATTTATAACAAGAAATATTTTATCTAAAATCACAAATAAACAATATTTATTGATTACCTTTTTAGAAGCTCCAATTTTAGCATTTATTCTTGGATATTTTTCAAAATATATCGCCGGAAATACAACAGATAAAAATTCTTATGTTTTTAGTCAAAACGAAAATTTACCTGCATTTTTATTCATGTCGGTTGTATGTTCTTTGTTTATTGGTTTAACAATAAGTGCCGAAGAAATTATTAAAGATCGAAAATTATTAGAACGAGAACGATTTTTAAATTTAAGTAATTGGAGTTATTTAAACTCAAAAATTGTTCTTCTATTTACAATTTCAGCAATTCAAACAATATCATTTATATTAATTGGAAATTGGATATTAGAAATTAATTCATTATCGTTCAATTCGTATGCAATACTTTTTAGTACAGCATGTTTTGCTAATATGTTGGGTTTAAATATTTCTTCAAGTTTAAATTCAGTTGTTACTATTTATATAACGATTCCATTTATTCTTGTACCACAACTATTATTAAGTGGTGTTATTGTTAAGTTCGAAAAACTTCACAAATCGATTGCAAATTATCAATATGTTTCGATAGCTGGTGATTTAATGGTTTCTCGTTGGGCATACGAAGCTTTAGCTGTTAACCAATTTGAAAACAATTTATATCAACGAAATTTTTATGCCTTAGATAGAAAGATGAGCGATGCAACATTTCATAAAGACTACTTAATTCCCCAATTATTAACAAGTTTAGATATATGTAAGCAAGGATATTTGGTTGATTCATTGAAACAACAAACTGCATTTCATTTAGAAATATTAAAAACAGAAATTGATCTTTTGACTAAGGTTTATGGATGCAAGTATCAGTTCATTAATTCATTAAACTCGAGTAAGTTCAATTCAACAATCTATAATGATACAAGATTGTTTTTGAAAATAGCAAAAAATGCATTTAATAGTAAATATGATAAGCTTTATGAACAACGAGACCAAAAATATGCTCAAATAATTAACAAAATTGGCAAAAATGCATTTATTAAACTTAAAGAAGATAATTTTAATGAAGCATTATCAGACCAAGTATTAAATAATAAAGAACTCGACAAAATAGTCCAAAAAGGGAATAGATATTTACAATATATGGAACCGGTTTATATTAAACCAGAACATCCATTTGGACGTACACCATTATATGCGTCTCGAAAATTGTTCTTAGGTAGAGAAATTGATAGTGTATGGTTCAATATTGCAGTAATTTGGATGTCAACACTAATATTATACCTATTTTTGTTAAATAATACTTTTTCGAAATGTATTAATAAACTAGGTACTCTATATAAACTAAAGCAGTGAAAAAGTTTTTCACATTTGTAATATTTTACTTTTTAATAGTTGTTGTATTTTATAGAAATGGATATGCATTTTCTATGGGAGATAGTATCCATATACAAGATACAACTATAAAAACCGAGATTCAAACGAATGGTACGAAGGTATTCTCCACCAAAATTAAAACAATAAAGGCATACATAAAAGATGATCCAATGTCGTTTCCTGTAATAAAATTAAATGGAGATAGAAAGATTGAAGTTATATTTGACGATTTAAGCGATGAAAAGCAGAATTTTAGCTATAAATTAATTCATTGTGATGCAAATTGGCAACCTTCGAAATTAATGAGCATAGAATATCTAAAAGGATTTGAGATTATCCCGATACCAAACGGACTATCGTCACAAAACACAAGCATCGATTACGTTCATTATAGCTTTTCATTTCCAAACGAAGAAATAACAATACTTAAATCGGGCAATTATTTAGTTCAAGTATTTAACGATACAAATACAAATAAACCAGTATTTGAAACAAGAACAGTAATCGTCCAAGATATTGTAAATATCATAGCCAAGGCTCAAAAATCGAGCTTTGTTGATAATATGGATTTGATGCAAGAAATTACTATAGATTTGGATTTAAATAGTTTAAATGTTCGCGATCCTTACCAAGATATAGTTCTTGTAATATGTCAAAATGGACGATGGGATAATGCAAATAAAAAAATGGAACCAACATTTATTAATAACAATGAATTACAATATCCACGAGATGGTTCGAATTTATTTGAAGGTGGAAATGAATTTAGACGCTTAAATACAAAAACAACAAAATATATTACAGAACATATAAAATCTTTTGCGTTTAATGGCAATTATTATGTTTATACTCTCCTACCCGATGAGCCAAGGCGGTATAAAGATTATGAAAAAACAGGAGACATGAATGGAAATTATTTCATATTAAATGATTTAGGACAGGAAAACGATGCAATAACATCTGATTACGCTGATGTTACATTTGAGCTTAAATATGAATTTCCTGAACCCAATGGTTCTATTTACATATTTGGTGCGCTAACAAATTGGGAAGCTAACGAGAACTCTAGAATGGATTACGATACATTAAAACAAGTATATACAAAAACACTCTTTTTAAAACAAGGAATGTACGATTATCAATATGCGTATGTCGATAATGTTACAAAGAAAATAGATTGTACATACGAAGAAAATACCCATGAGGAAACTGAAAACGATTATTATATTTTCGTTTATCATAAAGATTTTAACAACAATTACGACAATGTTGTCGGATACACATTTACAAAAAGATAAAACATGATTATTAAATCAGCTAAATATTTCAAAAGTTCAGGTTCAATAAACGATTGCCCGAAAAGTGAATTTCCAGAATTTGCGTTTATTGGACGTTCTAATGTTGGAAAATCTTCGTTAATAAATATGTTGGCAGATAATAAAAAGCTTGCACATATATCTTCAAATCCTGGTAAAACCCAATGTATTAATCATTATGTTATGAATGATAATTGGTTTTTAGTCGATTTACCTGGCTACGGTTACGCCAAAGTAAGTAAAGTTAAACGATCTGTGTTTAGTAAAATGATAACTGATTTCTTAACGAAACGCAAGTCAATACAAACAATAGTTGTTTTAGTCGATTCTAGAATAGTTCCTCAAGAAATTGATCTAGAATTTATTGATTGGTTAGGAAAGAAAGAATTACCATTTATTATAGCATTTACAAAAAGCGATAAAGCTGGAAATACAAAGACTGAGGAAAATATAGGTTTATTTAAAAAAGCCCTAAGTGAAACTTGGCAAGAAATGCCATATATGATTATTACTTCGGCTGAAAAGAAAAAAGGAAAAGAAGATTTACTTGGATTTATCGAAGAAACGATAAAAGAACATAAGGCAATTCAAAAAGAATTAAAAGAAACAGCTGAAAACATTAAAGTAGAAAAACTAGAACAAGAAAAATTAGAAATAGAAAACGCAGAAGATGAAAATTCTTATGATGATTTTTACGAAAAAGATTGTTTTAATAGTTAAGAATAAGTAGAATATATTTTCCAATTAACGACTCATTTAAAGTGCTTTATATCTATCACATATAATTATTTTCCAAACTAATATTGTAAATTCGAATAGATAATCGTTAAACTGTGCAACATCAAACACATATAACTTTAGTATTACAATTAACTTAAGTCAAATTTCTCTGCTTTTTGACCAAAAAACAACTTAATCTAATATTGGATTACAGCACCATTCAAACCATTTCGATATAATTTTGTAAACGTTAATAACGAATAAAGATGAAAACAGTTTTAACATTCATTTTGGCTATATTCATTATTCAAGCCAATTGTCAACAAAAACAATGTGATAAATGCGATATAAGATATCTGAATTATGTTAATCAAAATTTTAAAAATTTAAGTGAAACTATTGTAGAACGGTTTTTATGTTCGCTCGATTATTCGTGTAAACTAAATCCCCAATATGTTCAAGCAGCAAACAAAACGATATATGCAATACTAGAAACAAAGCCAGAATTAATAGTTTCTTGTATACAGAAATATCAATATTTAAATAAAAAATTCATATTCGATCAAATTAAGAATCCATATGTTAAACAAAATTTCGATATAGCATATAAAAAAGTAAGATCTATAATAGATAGTTCACAAACGAAGAATCAAATTTCAATCAGTATAAAAATAGCTGCGAATAGATTTAAAATTAAACTATAATAAAAGTATTATGACAAAACGTTATTCAATTGCAATATTATTAATTCTATTTTCTGGATGTCTTATCGCTCAACAATTTAGACTTAATCAATTAGGTTTTTATTCAAAATCACAAAAAATTGCAATTATAACCGAAAGTCAATACAAAACGTTTACTGTTATTAATGCATCTACAGGTCAAATAGTATATTCCGATACAATCTCAACGCCAAAATATTGGAATAATTCAGGTGAAAATGTATCTATAGCAGATTTTAGCAAATACACTCAAGAAGGTAGCTATTATTTACAAGTCGGAAATTCTAAATCAAGCTTAATTACGATAAAGCAAAAAGATGTTTTTACAAATCTTTCCAAATGGTCGATTAAGGCATTTTATTTATGGAGAGCATCAACTGCAATTCAAGCAAAAAACGCTCAATTTGGAAAAGTTAATTTTGCTAGAAATACTGGTCATGCAGACACTCGAGTTCTAGTACATTCATCAGCTGCAACAATATTAAGACCAGCAAGTACATTACTTTCGGCTCCTAAAGGTTGGTACGATGCTGGCGACTATAATTTATATACTGTAAATGCAAGTCAAGCAGTATTTTCATTATTACAACTTTATGAAAATTATAGTTCTATTTACGATACATTAAATTTAAATATTCCCGAAAGTTCGAATTCAGTTCCCGATATTCTTGATGAAGTAAAATGGGAAACAGATTGGCTTTTAAACATGATAGACACAAACGATGGAGCTGTATATCATAAACTAACAAGTCTAAGTTTTTGCGGGATGGTTGAACCTGATAAAGATTATTTAACACGATATATGGTTGGACGATCAACGGCTGCCACACTTGATTTTGCTGCTATGATGGCAAAAGCAGCTCGATCTTTTAGAAAATACAACAAAATATATCCTAGATACGCAGACACGTTGATTATTTATGCAAAAAAGGCTTATAATTGGGCATTAAAGAACCCTTCAAATAACTTTACGTCAAATCCTTCTGGTGTTTCAACGGGTTCTTATTCAGATGGAAATTCATATGACGAATTTTTTTGGGCAAAATGTGAACTATTTTTAACTACTGGAGATAATACTTATTTAAATGATATAAATATAAACTCTGTTAATTTTGGAACACCAACTTGGAATTCAGTTCAAACATTAGGTTTACTATCTTTATATCAAAGTCTAGACACAATAACAATATCGAGCAACGATAAAAACACAATAATCAATACTGTATTAGCGATATCTAATTCAATGGTTTCTATTTGTAATTCAACCCCTTACCATACAGTTATAAATACATTTGCATGGGGAAGTAATGGATATACATCTTCGCAAGGTCAAATATTACTAACGGCATATAAAAAAACAAGGAATATTCAATATTTAAATACGGCTTTATCTGTATTAGATTATTTATTAGGACGAAATGCAACTGGATATTCGTTTGTTTCGGGATTTGGAAATAGAACACCTCTAAAATTGCACGATAGAAGAAGCGAAGGTGATGCTATCTTGCAACCACTTCCAGGCTATTTAGTTGGTGGACCAACAATTAATGCGCAAACCGATTGCGGTGCAACGTTATATCCATCAACTTTTCCTGCAAAATCGTACTTAGATTTAAATTGTAGTTTTTCAACAAATGAAATTGCGATTAATTGGCAAGGCCCATTTGCATATATTGTAGGAGCTATTGATGCAGAACTTAATAACGTTGCAATAAGCCCGTATAAAGCTGAAACCGATACGATTGGTTCACTCATTTATTTATCTTTTCCTACAGAATTAACATCGAACATAATTCCAGATTCTTCATTACGCGTTTATAATAATACAAATATTATTAGCATTGACTCAATCAAAGTAAATTCAACAAATAATAAAATTCTAAGTATTTATATTCCGAAAAATATAATAACAAAAGATTCTAATAATTTACATATTATTTGTAATGGAAACAATTTACAAACCATTTCTGGTTTAGTGATTGATTCAACCTTTGCAATTAAAGTAATAAATAACATCAAAGGAGCGAATAGCTATATTATAGAAGCATATACAAATATTTGGGGAGATAGTATATATGTTAAAACAAATAAAAAAATAGGATATTTGGGCAAAGATAGTAACCTATTCAATCTTTTTTCAAATGGTAAAAATATAATTGAATCTATTTCCATTAATAAAAGAGATAGTTCAATTATTACATTCAAAATAAATAGAATTTTTAACGATCAAACCATTATTTTAAACTATTTAGGTTCAACTGTAACCAATTTAGATAGTTCGAAATTATTAAATATACAAACATTAACTGTTCTAAACAATGGTTTACAATCGGCACCAAAAGAACTTGAAATAAACGCATCAGAAAATGGTAATACCGTTTCAATTACTTTTGATAAATCTATTATAGCAAACAACTCTAAACTACAAATAACCCCTATAGTTTATAATAGGATAACTAAGAAATCACAAACTATATCAATAAGCTATTATTCTATTAGCAATTATATTTTAAGCTTTACCATTAGTCCACGTTTTATTAAAGGTGATTCATTAACTATTTCATACAAATCAGGATGTTTATTTTCTATTTATGG
>Ga0302296_1003150_pt1 | contig 10701 bp, 16 predicted proteins | sample III_Fen_N3_1_FD_194546 | JGI IMG/M metagenome (GOLD analysis project Ga0302296, IMG submission 194546) | Peat permafrost microbial communities from Stordalen Mire near Abisko, Sweden - III_Fen_N3_1 | ecosystem: Environmental > Terrestrial > Soil > Wetlands > Permafrost | place: Sweden: Abisko... | reverse complement strand
TAAGTAATGAGAATGATTAAATGTCGTATAATTTGGTTTTAAATCCTGACTCACCCCCATCACACCTTCGGTGTTCTGCCCCCTCTCTTTTGAAAAGAGAGGGGAAAAGACCGATTTATCGGTCTTCGGGGTGAGTAATATTTAATACGACAATATATTATTTCTATTACTTACAAAGCAATTACAATAAATTCAGAAACGATGAATAAAGTAATCCTTTTAAACAAAAGACCAGTTGGAAAACCGGTATTGGGTGATTTTAAATTTGCCGATGAGGCCATTCCGTCAGTTATGGAAGGCGAAATTTTACTGAAGACTTTATACGTCTCAGTCGATCCGTATTTGCGTGGTCGCATGAATGATTCCAAATCGTATGTTCCTTCTTTCGAATTAAACAAACCGATTCAATCGGGAATTATAGCCGAAATTATTGTCTCGAATCATATCGATTATAAAGAGGGTGATTTCGTCTCCGGAAATTTAGAATGGAAAGAATACCAAATTTCAAATGGCAACGGACTGAATAAGTTAGATGCCAAGGCTTCTGAACTGACACCCTATTTAGGAATCCTGGGCATGACCGGTTTGACCGCTTATTTGGGTCTTACTGAAATTGGATGTCCGAAGCCAGGTGAAACATTGGTCGTTTCAGGAGCAGCCGGAGCAGTGGGAAGTGTTGTCGGGCAAATCGGCAAGATTTTGGGCTGCAAAGTAGTGGGAATTGCCGGTTCGGATGAAAAAACAGAAATGCTTCGGTCAAAATTCAAATTCGATCAGGCGATCAATTACAAAACAACTTCGGATATGCAGGAAGCAATTCGGCAGGCTTGCCCCAACGGCGTCGACATTTATTTCGACAATGTGGGCGGTGAAATTTCGGATGCTGTTTTGGCCAACATTAACAAATATGCAAGGCTTCCGGTTTGTGGTGCCATATCGCTTTACAACGAAACAAAAGCACCTGTCGGACCTCGGTTACAGCCAATTATCTTAACAAAAAGCGCTACCATGCGCGGATTTATTGTTTCTGATTTTTCTGAAAAATTTCCGGAAGCAATTCAAGTATTAGCCCATTGGTTAAAAGGAGGTAAACTCACTTATACCGAAACGATTGTTGAAGGATTTGATCGCATTCCGCAAGCATTTATAGATCTGTTTGAAGGTAAAAATGAAGGTAAAATGATTGTTAAAGTCTAAATATCATGAAAGTATTAATCGTGTTAACCTCCCATTCTGATTTGGGAACGACCGGTGAGAAAACCGGTTTCTGGGTCGAAGAATTTGCAGCGCCCTATTATGTTTTAGCCGATGCAGGCATCGAATTGACAATAGCCTCACCAAAAGGTGGACAACCACCAGTTGACCCTAAAAGTGAATCACCGGATGCGCAAACCCCGGCCACCGAAAGGTTTTACAGCGATATTGATGCAGTAGATAAAGTTGCTCATACGCTAAAACTGAGTGAAGTAAATCAGTCAGATTATGATGCAGTGTTTTACCCTGGAGGCCACGGTCCTTTGTGGGATCTGGCAACCGACGAAAACTCCATTCATCTAATCGGGGATTTTTACAATCATCAAAAACCAATCGCATTTGTATGCCACGCACCAGCCGCATTGCTCAAAGTTAAAACTGAAAATGGGGAACCTTTGGTAAAAGGCAAAGAGGTAACAGGCTTTTCGGATACCGAAGAAGAAGCTGTTGGTTTGACCAAAATAGTTCCTTTTCTGCTTGAAAGCGAATTACAAAAGCTGGGAGCAAAATACAGCAAAGGCGAAAACTGGATTTCATTTGTGAAAAAAGACGGGCTATTAATCACCGGGCAAAATCCGGCATCATCGGCAGAAGCAGCCAAGCTACTGTTGAGTACACTTAACGAAAAAAATAATTAAGAATAGGAGAAATGACAATGAAAGGATTTAAAAGCAACATCGAAAAAGACACCTTGGAAAATGAAAAATTCCGCAAGGTTTTATATACAGGTAAACATCTTCAACTGGTACTCATGACCCTTAAAGTGGGTGAAGATATTGGGGCAGAAGTTCATATCGGCAACGATCAGTTTTTCAGGTTTGAAAGTGGATCAGGCAAATGTGTTATTGATGGGCATGAGTATAAGGTAAAAGAGGGTGACGTAATTGTTGTACCAGCCGGTGCCATGCATAATGTAATCAATGAAGGCGCTGACGAACTGAAAATGTACACCATTTATGGCCCACCGAACCATCAGGATGGCACCATCAGGAATACAAAAGAAGATGCCGAAAAAATGGATGAACATTTCGATGGTAAAACAAGCGAATAAATTATGACCATAAAATTGATAAACTGGATATACGTTTTGGACGATAAAGCATTGTTGGAAAATCAGATGATGCCAACCTATCCAAGGGGAGTGAATATCCTGTTGGCACGTGTTGGCGGCATTGTCTATGCCATTTCAGGCAAATGTTTACACATGGCATGTCCGCTGTTCACCGGAAGGCTGGAGGGCTACATTATCACTTGTCCATGCCACGACTGGCGGTTCGATATTCGAACGGGCCAGTTCCTGGATGCGCCTGAACTTAGTCTGGCGATTTATACCACAAAATCCGAAGATGGCAGGTTGTTCATCAATCTCAACTAATAAAACAGATTATGAGTATCCGATACCATGCCTAATTTTCAAATGGAGTCATTAAATGGTCATTGATTGTCATTGATTATAACTCAAATGGCTACAAGTGACTATTGAATGATCCTATTCATTAGAATGAAAATTTCATTGGGTAATGTTGCGGATATCATTAAATAGATAATAAATATCTCACAAAAGAATAGAGGAAATAGTCATGAAAAAAATTACAGTATATACGCTCTCAACCTGCCCATGGTGCAGAAAGACAAAGAAATTTTTTACCGAGCACAATATTCCATTTTCTTATATCGACTATGATCTGGCCGACGAAACGACTCAAAGAAGAATTTCGCAAGAGGTTGATGCGGCAGGTGCAAACGGCTTTCCGTATGTTAAGATCAATGATGAAGTCATTGTGGGGTACCAGCCGGAACGCTATGCTAATGCGCTTGGACTATGAGCGAGTCCAAAATCAATATTGAATCAAGGAAGAAGTCGTTGCATTATTTCTTCGGAAAGGTGGTGGAACCATTAGGCTTCAAATTTACACCCGACGAAGAGATGATGAATTTTCTGCTCGAACAGGAGGTGATACTGGAAGGAAAGCATGGAATCCCGTTCTGTCCCTGCCAGCCATTGCGGAATGACCGGATTCGTGATATGAAAATTGTATGTCCGTGCATTCCTTTCCACCGAAAACATTTCGATGAAATTAAACGCTGCTGGTGCGGGCTATTCGTACATAAAGATGTTCTTGATCCCGATAAACTGCCGCAATTGCCCCAAAAGGAGGTGAACAATGAGTGAAAAATTCAGTAAGGCGATACTTGCCAACGAAATTGCACCCGGCGGAATGAAATCCGTAGAGCTTGACGGAAACGAGATTGTTATCTGCAACAATGGCGGAAAATACTATGCCATACAACGACGCTGCGGCCACATGAATGCCCCTCTCGACATGGGTACACTCGACGGCATCTACCTCACCTGCCCCATGCACTGCGCCCAATTCGATATCACGAACGGTGAAGCCCTCTCCTGCCCGGTTCCTGCGGATCTGGGTCCAGAGGTTCTCCCGCCAATCATAGGCGGATACATGCAAAACATCGGAATGCTGATGAAGCATGTTCATACGGAATCCATCCGCACTTATGCAACAAAACTTGAAGCTGGTTGGGTTCAGATACGGCTCTAATTTGATAGAAGCAACACAACAATCTGAGGTTTATCGTGCCATGGTATTAAATATCGAGGCGGGGTTCATCGATTTTGAACGGGTTGAAAACATGTGAAAGTTGTAACTTATTCACACAATTATGTAACACTTGCTCCTGTATAGTTGATCAAATTTACACCGTTGTGGATAAGTTTTCACAATTAAAAATTCATTAGAATGAAAACGAATGCAGAATTACAAAAAGACGTTCAGGATTCCATTAAATGGGAACCATTGTTGAATGCAGCCGAAATTGGTGTAACAGCAAAAGATGGAGTTGTTTCGCTTACCGGTGTCGTTGACAGTTACATCAAAAAAATGGAAGCTGAAAATGCAGCAAAAAAGGTAATTGGTGTAAAAGCTGTGGTTGAAAAAATTGAAGTGAAATTCGCGAATTCATTTACAAAGACTAACCTCGAAATTGCCAATGAAGCGTTAAAAGCCTTGAATTCTGATTGGTCAATTCCAAAAGATAAGGTAACTGTAAAAGTTGAAAACGGATGGGTTACTTTGGAGGGCGAACTTCCCTGGAACTATCAAAAAGACAATGCAAGAAGAGTTGTAAATCACCTTACAGGAGTTAAAGGTGTAAGCAACGAAATCAAAATCAAATCGGAAACTCACGATGTGATTGAACAAAAAGATGTTGAAAAGGCGCTTGCACGCGATTTGTCGAATGATGACAATGATATTCACGTTAAAGTTTCCGGCACCAAAGTAACACTAACTGGTACAGTTAAATTTTGGTACCATAAAGACGAAGCAGGCCGTATTGCATGGAAAACACCGGGCATTTGGCATGTTCAAAATGACTTGGTTGTTGATTATTATCATGAACTTGTAGGTTTATAAATTTCAGGTAGCGGGAAGTTTTACTTTCCGCTACTTTTATTTAGAAGTATGAACGATATTCATTATTATGAAATTAATATACTCTGGGATTCAGAAACCCGTGGAACACTTAGTTCTCCTGTATTTCAAGGTGAAACTGAAGGTGCAGATCCTACTGAATTTTCAAAAGTGACGAAAGAGAAATGGACTCCCGAACATTTATTTGTTGCAGCAATTAGTTCTTGTTTAATGTCAACTTTTTTATTGGTAGCCGAAAGTTCAAAAATTAAGTTCATACGGTTTGAAAGCAATGCAATTGGGACAATAGAAAGGATTGATGGAAAATTTGCCCTTACAGGAATCACTTTAAAACCGAATTTAGTTATCCGGTCAACTCAAAATGAAAATAAAGCCCGACGGGTACTTGCAATGAGCGAAAAAGTCTGTGCAATCGCGAATTCGATTAAAACTAAAATCATATTAGAGCCATTTATTACGGTTCAGTAATTTAAAAGCACCACTAACGCACGGTCAAATTTTAAAGCGCCTGATCGGGTGATTCGCTTCAGATAATAAAGCATGGAAGAGTTACACAATAAAAATACATCTACTGTAAAAGACATTATCATAGGAATGTCTGACGGACTGACGGTTCCATTTGCACTTACCGCCGGACTTAGCGGAGTGCTTGATACAAATCACCTGATTATCGTTTCGGGATTAGCCGAAATAACGGCGGGTTGCATCTCAATGGGACTTGGCGGTTTCCTGGCAGGCCAGTCGGAAGTTGAACATTACGATTCAGAATTAAAAAGGGAATACAGCGAAATCGAAAACGTTCCACTCATTGAACTGAAAGAAGTAGCAGATATTTTTACTGAAATGGGAGTAGAAGAAACACTTAGCAAACAAGTGGCTTTACAGATTAGCAAGGATAAAAATCGTTGGGCCGACATCATGATGAAGCTTGAATTAAATTTAGAGCAACCAACAAAAAACAAGGCAGTTAAAAGTGCCAGTACCATTGCCCTATCCTATTTGGTCGGTGGTTTTATTCCTTTATCTCCTTATATCCTTTTCAGCGATAATAAAACAGGCTTTAATGTATCCTGCATGGTCACCATTCTGGCCTTAATCGTATTCGGATATTTCAAAAGTAAAATGACCGGGCAACCTCTTCTTAAAGGAACTATAAAAGTGGCATTTACAGGTATGATAGCCGCAGGTGCAGCATTCCTTTTAGCAAAAGCAGTCAGCTAAGCTTACTCAGTCTTCGCTATTCGAATTTAATAATCAGATTATAATTGATTTGCATTAATAAATAGCATAATTCAAATGAACAATCAGAAATTAATTTCCCGAAAAATCGTTCTCCTGCGACATGGAGAAAGCTTGTGGAACAAAGAAAACCTTTTTAGTGGCTGGACAGATGTTGATTTATCTGATCATGGCATTGATGAAGTTAAAGAAGCTGGCCGTGTGTTAAAAGAACATGGATATACATTCGATGTTGCATTCACATCGGTACTTAAACGCGCCATCCGATCTTTATGGATAGTACTCGATGAAATGAACCTGATGTGGGTTCCGGTTTACCGCGACTATCGTTTAAACGAACGGCATTATGGAGCGCTGCAAGGGTTGAACAAATCGGAAACCACCAAAGAATACGGTGAAGAACAGGTTAAATTGTGGCGTAGAAGTTACGATGTCCGTCCGCCGGCGCTTGAATTGGAAGACCTGAGACATCCACGCCACGATCCGCGTTACAAACATCTCCTTCCAAATCAACTTCCCGAGGCCGAGTGTTTAAAAGATACCGTGGAGCGGGTAATACCATACTGGAACAAGGTCATCACTCCAATGCTGAAAAGTGGTCAGTCGGTTCTTATTGTGGCTCATGGAAATAGTCTTCGGGCGCTGGTCAAGCACCTCGATCATATCTCTGATTCCGAAATTGTTGATCTGAACATTCCAACCGGAATACCACTGGTTTACGAACTGGACGAACAGCTTCAACCTATCCGACACTACTACCTTGGAGATGAGGCACGCATACAAACAGCGATTCAAACCGTAGCAAACCAGGCAAAAGCAAAAAATTGATCTTCGGTTTAAAATACAAGACTGTATTAGTCTAAGAATGTGTGAATAATGCAATTTATCCGCACAATTGTGTAACACATTCGCATGAAAAGTTCATCAAATTTATACCGTTGTGAAAAGGTTTCACAGATTAAAATCAATTACTATGTTTTATACAAATTATTACTGGGGAATGAACTTCGTGTGGTGGTTTATTTGGTTCATACTTATTTTCTGGATTTTCGCTGTTCCGTACAACATTCCTGGCCAACGAAGCCGGAAAGATTCATCGTTTGACATTTTGCGCAAACGATTTGCCTCAGGCGAAATCTCCCTGGAAGAATACAATGAAAAGAAGAAAATTCTTGAAATGAATTGATAATAAAGATGATGAATCGGGTTAACCGATATTCATCACTCATTCAAAATTCGAAAAACAAATAGCATGAATTTACAAGAACTCACAGACACAGCAAAGAAGCTGGTTGCTGATAATAAGGGCATACTGGCTATGGACGAAAGTTTCCCGACCTGCAACAAACGTTTTGCTAAACTGGGAATTCCGGAAACAGAGGAAAAAAGGCGAGCCTACCGCGAACTAATTGTGACCACGCCCGGGCTTGGAGCTTTCATCAGCGGCGCCATCCTTTTCGATGAAACCATTCGTCAGAAAACAAAAGATGGCACTCCGATGATCCAGGTCATTACCGATGCCGGAATCATTCCTGGCATCAAGGTTGATGCCGGAACAAAAGAGATGCATGATCATCCGGGTGAAAAAATAACGGAAGGTCTGGAAGGACTGCGTGAACGACTATCCGAATACTATCGAATGGGCGCCCGGTTTGCCAAATGGCGCGCCGTGATTATAATCGGAAATGGCATTCCTACAAGTAGCTGCATGGAAGCCAATGCACAGGCATTAGCCAGATATGCAGCTTTATGTCAGGAAACAGGACTTGTTCCAATAGTAGAACCAGAAGTACTTATGGATGGAAATCATACCATGGAACGATGTTCGGAAGTAACCGAAAAAGTACTGCATACCGTCTTTAATCAGCTATACACACACGGAGTTCAGTTGGAAGGCATGATCCTAAAACCCAATATGATACTTCCGGGATTAACCTGTCCGAAACAAGATTCGAATGAAGCGATTGCCGATGTAACCGTGAAATGTTTCCGAAGAGTTGTTCCGGCAGCTGTTCCCGGAATCACGTTTTTATCGGGTGGACAAACGGCAGAACTGGCATCGGAACGATTAAATGCCATGAATGTCGGGTTCAAAACAAAAGTACCCTGGGAAATCTCCTTTTCGTATGGTCGGGCACTTCAGCAACCAGCGTTGGAAATTTGGTTAGGCAAAGATGCCAATGTTTTAAAAGCGCAGCAGGCGCTCTACCACCGGGCTAAATGTAATCATGCAGCCCGCGGTGGTGAGTACAATTCAGCAATGGAAATTCAAAATTGAATTCGTAAGAATTTACGGACAACCAGTAATACTCTGGCAGATTCCGGATTATCCATGGCTAAGTTAATCTGACAATTAAAAAACAAAAGACAACCACAGAGGAAAAGAGAAATAAAAGAGATCACCGAGATAAACACAGCTCTGTTTACTCAATATTTCCTCTGCGTCCTCTGTGGTAAAATGTAAAAACTATCAAATAAAACATCAAAAAAATGAAAACGAATCACATTGAAACAAAAACAAAATGGGCGATTGATCAGTCTCACAGTGACATTAGTTTTAAAGTCAGGCATTTAATGATTGCGCATGTTCGGGGAACATTCAAAACATTCGATGCAAGTATTTACACCTATGGCAACGATTTCAGAACCGCCGAAGTAGACCTTTGGATTGATTCTTCATCCATAAAAACAGGTGATGAAAAAAGAGATAAGCACTTGAAAAGTCGTGATTTTCTGGATGTAAAAAAATACAAACAAATCACATTTACCTCAAGTACGATGGGATCGGCCAATGCTGATGGTAATCAGGAAGTCTGGGGAAAATTAACCATGGTTGGAATCACCCAGAACGTTAAACTGAACGTACAATTTGGCGGAATGCTGAATGATCCATGGGGAAATGAAAGGGCTGGATTTACAGTTACAACAACTATCAATCGGAGCGATTGGGGCTTGACATGGAATACCACTACTGAAGCAGGAAGTATCATGGTCAGCGATGAGATCGAGATTTCATGCGAAGTTGAACTGACCAAAATGGGACAAAAATGTCTGGAAATGCAACTGGAGCAGCCAGTTGAAGATGAAAATGGTTTACATTTATAAATCATGCAAAAAGAAATAACAGATAATCGGGGCCTAAGGGTACAAGAGTCAAATACCGATAACGATCATTTGCCCGGATATCCTGCTTATCCCGAAAGTGAAGATATATACGAGAACAATCGGAAAGAGGAAGATGTGAATCCGGAAGACGTTTCCAAAAAGAAAGAGATATCCGAAAAATACAAAACTGAAGGAAATCCTGATATGGAATTGGAAAATGAATTTTCGGGAGATGATTTAGACATTCCGGGGGCAGAATTGGACGACGACATGGAAACTATTGGAAGCGAAGACGAAGAGAACAACTATTACAGTTTAGGCGATGATGAAAATGAAGATCTGGATGAAAATCAGGGGGAATAGGAAAAAGGCTTAAATAGACTTTTCCTTAACTAAAAGGAAATAGTCATTGGTCATTAGTCATTAGGAAAAACGATTTTAAATACTTTCCCAATGACTATTAACTGTTTCCTTTTTTCTATTAAAGATTGGACTTAACAAACAATTAAAACATACAAAAATGAAAAAAGTATTGATCGCACTGGATTACGATCCAACTGCACAGAAAGTAGCTGAACAAGGCTATTCATTGGCCAATGCCATGGGAGCCGAAATCCTATTGCTACACGTTGTAAACGATCCAACGTATTATGCGATGACTAATTTTTCACCGATAATGGGTTACGGCGGCTTTATGGACATCGATAAGTTTCAGCCTACCCTCGAAAATTTAAAAACGGCATCGCTGCATTATCTTGAAAAAGCGAAACACCATTTAGGTGATGAAGCCATTCAAACCATTGTAAAAGATGGCGAAATTGCCGATACCATATTGAAAACAGCCAAAGAGTTACATGTGGGCATTATTGTTTTGGGCTCGCACAGCCGGAAATGGCTCGAAGATATTGTCATTGGAAGTGTTGCCAAAGATGTGCTAAACCACTCCCATATACCTCTGTACATCATTCCAACCAAAAAGCATAATTAACCTTAGCGGTTTCGCCAAATGATGAAACCGCTGACATACATCAACAACAATGGAAAACCCGACACAGATAACAACCTTATTTTTAGACATTGGCGGTGTTATGCTATCCAACGGATGGGGACACGAATCACGCAAACTGGCTGCTGAACGATTCAATCTGAACCTGGATGAAATGGAAAACCGGCATCGCATCAATGTGGCTACTCATGAAGAGGGAAAGCTTACGCTGAGCGAATACCTTAACCGGGTAGTATTCTACGAAAAACGTTCATTCACTCCCGATCAATTTCGTGAATTTATGTTCACTCAAACCACTCCAAATATTGAGATGATTGACTTTATAAAACAGTTGAAAGAACAATACAAGCTAAAAATAGCGGTTGTGAACAACGAAGGACGGGTCTTGAATGAATATCGGATCAAGAAATTCAAATTAAATCAGTTCGTCGATTTTTTTATTTCTTCATGTTTCGTCCATTACCGTAAACCTGATACGGATATTTTTTGTTTAGCTCTTGATGTTGCACAAGTGCCCGTAGAACAAGTTATTTATATCGAGGATTTACAAATGTTTGTGGATGTAGCCAGAAGTATGGGAATCAGAAGCATCAGGCATAAAAATCAGTTGGAGACATCCGAAGTATTAGCAACAATGGGACTAAT
>Ga0302296_1003148_pt1 | contig 10708 bp, 8 predicted proteins | sample III_Fen_N3_1_FD_194546 | JGI IMG/M metagenome (GOLD analysis project Ga0302296, IMG submission 194546) | Peat permafrost microbial communities from Stordalen Mire near Abisko, Sweden - III_Fen_N3_1 | ecosystem: Environmental > Terrestrial > Soil > Wetlands > Permafrost | place: Sweden: Abisko... | reverse complement strand
AGAAAAATTATCTACTTCTAATTTATCCATTTCAGAAATAGCCTACGATTTAGGTTTTGAGCATCCACAATCATTTAGCCGTTTATTCAAAACAAAAACCAAGCTCTCACCATTAGATTTTAGAAAAACATTTAATTAAGGGAAAACAGACAGACAAAACCACTACCGCTAACTTGACATATCTTCAAGCCACTATTTCATTTCTTCCTGCCACCATGTTGCGCTGAAAATGCACTATTTTATAGTACCCTTGCACTAGCACATCCTATCCTTGCAGATTGTAGCAACAGCTATATGCCTGTACGAAACAACTATCTACTACAAAAACAGAACTATATATCCCGATAGCGTCAAACGTACTAAAATCTATGATAAATAATTATTTTTAATCTAAATTTCAAAATAAACATAATTATTGTCGTATAAGTTAATTAAAGTTTGTACTTTTGGAGTGTTAAAAAACGAGTTAGGCAAAAACGAGTACTTATAATGTAGAACTATGCGCAACTCTACTGTACATATCCTGCCATATAGAGGAATATACGAACATTAAGTTCGCATATATTGGAGTTAGCGGTAATTTTAAAAAAAATCATATAAAATCTAATATATAAATCATGGAATTTGAGTTTAATTTACCATTAGAAAGTATTGAGTTTGAAGATGCTGAATCAATAATTCAAAAAACAGACATTCTCATAGTTACAGTCAATGAAAGAGAAAGAGAAAGCCTTTTAAAATATGTTCTTCCGATTCCCGAAAAAAATTGTTTACTTAGCGTTGTTCATAAAAAATCCACATATCGAATAGGTCGTCTTGGATATTATTTAGTAGCTCATGTTCAATCAGGAATGGGTTCGGCAAGTAAAGGAGCTTCTGCGCTTACGGTTTATAAAGCAATAGAATTTATAAAACCTAAGGTTGTAATTATGGTCGGTGTGGCTTTTGGAATTAGTCCAATTAAAGAGCACCTTGGAGATGTTTTAATTTCAAAAAGAATAATTAATTATGAGATTGCTCGAATTAGTGATGGAAATTATAATATAACGCCAAGAGGCGACGAACCCAATAGTGGAACGCTACTATATAATATCTTTACTAACATTATTGATTGGAATCATTATGTTTCTAGAAATAGACGTGCAAAAATTATTTCAGGTGATATATTGTCAGGAGAAAAACTCATTGACAATCTTGAATATCGAAATTATTTAAAAAAAGCATTCCCAAATGTCATTGGTGGAGAAATGGAAGGTACCGGCGTATCTTCAGCATGTGGAGAAGCTGATTTATCAGAATGGATAGTAATTAAAGGAATCTGTGACTGGGCAGATGGGAAAAAGAAAAAAGGTTTTCAACCTAAGGCAGCATTATCCTCAATGTCAATAGTATTTCATGTCTTATCTACTCCTGCAATATTTAATGATTTAAATATTTACTGTTACTCAAAAGATATTATTGAGACAGAAAAAGATAAATATTCTTTTAATGCTCAAAAAGGAACACCTCTTTGGACTTTAAATAAGATACGCTCTAGTATTTTGACAATGTTGATAAAAGATTTAAAATCATTTCAGAAAGAAGGGTATAGTAATGATATTTGCTTAGCAGTAAAAAAAGATTTAGAGGGTTTATTTGATGAAATCCGAAAATTACCTGTATTTTATTATGGAAGTAGTGATCTACGTCGATTATTTCAGAATTTCATAAAACTATATTCAAAATGGAATGATGTTAATGGCTCTGGCGAAGACTTCGAATTGTCAAGAATAAAATATCGAAATGAACTTAAAAAAATAAGAACTGAGATTTCAACTGTTATTAGACTAAGTCAGAAAAGTTTAAATTATAACATTGACGAAGTGAATTCAGTGAAAATGTTTGGCTTTCAAGAGGAATTACTTCAAAAATATTCTGATGTATTCCCTAATCTGAAGAAAGCTGTAAGAAAAATCAAAAAAAACAAGATCGCCTACATACGCCTCGCAAGTACATTTGCTGGCTGACGTGGATTCCGGCAGTTTTGCTCTAGCATTCACCTTGTCGTTTCACTACAGCGAATGCCTCCAAAAACAGCCATATACCAATATACTAGATAGTTATAGCCAATAGCAAGAAATAAACAGCGCAAATATTAAGAAACTATACAGCAAATAAAATTGAATATGTCTAACTTGAGAATAAGAACCTTTACAGAAGTTGACAGCTTTAGTGCAAAAGACCAATGGAAAGACCTAATACGTAAGAAAATTGAAAGTGAAAATAAAGAGTATATTCTTGGGGTTGACGAAGAAGAATATATGAATTTCCTTATAGAAGATTTTAAAGTTATACCCTTAGTTATTTATGAAGAGAGCGAGCAAATTGAGCAACCGAAAGTAATAAAAGAAAAAATTACTGGACGCTTAAGAGACTATGAATACGAACAAGAGGTATATATATTTACAGTTAGATATACATTTTCAGGCTCAACTGTTCTGTTTAAGATTAAACCAAGCAGTTGGACTATGACCAGTTATGATATTTCTGTAAACGAACATAGTAATGCAGTTTCATTTTCATTTAAACTGTTTGAACAAAATGCCGAAAAATTTAAAGCAGAAAAATCACGAGCTTTTAGTTCTGCATTTACAAATGTAGGAAATGTAAATAATTTCGCGAATGAATGGAATAATAGCATAGAAGCATTGGTAAGAGCAGATTTCAAAAGAGTTAAAGAGAAATTCTTAAAAGAGAATGATTTTTTTGCAGCAATTAATATTTCCACAAATAAGAATACAGAATCAATCTTTTCCGTTCCGATAATTAAGAAAGTAGATATTCCACAACCAAAAGTCGATAAGAATAAAGAGTTTGCTTCTATTCCGACAATGTCTCAAAAAATGTACATTGACATTTTAAAAGTCGTTTATGATGCTGGGAAAAGTATGGAAAAAAAACCAGCTTTATATCTGGACAAAGATGAAGAAGGCTTAAGAGACCAATTCCTTTTTATACTTGAAACTAGATATGTAGGAATAACTGCTACGGGAGAGACCTTTAATAAAAAAGGAAAAACAGATATTATCCTAAAATATTCAGCTGACAATACAAATCTATTTGTGGCTGAATGTAAATTTTGGAAAGGACCGTCTGAATTTCATCTGGCAATAAATCAACTATTTGACAGATATTTAACATGGCGAGATTCAAAAGTAGCGTTAATATTCTTTGTCCAGAATAAAGACTTTTCAAAAGTTTTAGAAACAGTAAAAATTGAGGCAAAAAAGCACCCATATTATAAAAAAGTAATTAATTACAATGGAGAATCAACCTTCAGTTATGTATATAGACTTCCGAATGATGAAGATAAAGAAGTCTTTTTAGAGATAATACTATTTCACTTTGACCTGAAATAAACTAATAGGTCATAAAACACCTATTGGCATTGTCTGGCTGACGTGCATACCGGCAGTTTTGCTCCCGCATTCACTTTGTCGTTTCACGACAGCGAATGCTCCAGTTAACCGCAGGTGCACTTAGCCTCAGTCGTTAGTCAGAAGTTAAAAAAAGAACCTGTAACATTAGAGGGATAAACTACATCAGTAAAAAACAAAAAATAATATATTTCGAATATTTAAAATTCATGCATGCAATTTCAGAATAACTAAACATTTTAAATAAGTTCCATTTGAATTATTTATGTCTGCTTTAAAATATGTGGATAACATTATCAAAAATATTGTAACACTTTAAATATTTATATATGGAAAAGCTTCGCATTATCGATTTGATTAAATTTCTTCGGAAAGAACCTAATCCCCGAAGGACTTTTGTTAATAACCTTATAAAAAAAGAAACAAAGATTAAAGATCCTGATAAAAAAGAAGGTGGCGATTACTGGATAAGTTGTACAAGCACTCTTGCCAATATCTTTAAAACAGGTGATAAAAATCTGATTCAGTTGAAATGTGATGAAATACAACAAAAGATAGAAACTGTTGATCGCCCTCAAACAAAAGGACAATATCAGGCGAATATAGATATGTTGGTAAAGTTTGAGGATTTTGACTTTTATACCATCAAACCACAAGCTGAAATTACAATTTTAAAGAAAGCCGATGATCAGTCTATTCTGCAAATAAGAAACTTTCCAATTAAAGTGGACCCTAATCATGTATTCAATTTCTCGCTCAACGAAGAAAATGAAATCGGTGCGGTTTGGTTTATCTCTATCATAGAAGGATTAACCCTCAGTGAACTTGCCATATTTACCGACATAATATATCGTTATCTACATCAACATTACGCACAGCATTATAAAATCAATCCGGATTATTGTATTGCCGTAGACGTGGATAAAGTACAGTGGTTGAGCTATAAAAACAACATAAATGAAAATGTAATAAGCAAACTGGAAGATTCTATCGATGAATTCAAAAAATATTTATAGTTGAAACAAACCATTGCATGATATAAATCGCAATTTTCTCCCGCTGGCGCGGTTCTGTGAACCGTGTCAATACAAAAAAAATAAAAAACTTTCTTTTTGAATAGCACAGGTCGCAGACCTGCGCTAGCAAGTGGAATTGAGCAATATAAAGCATCGAACAAAGATTAACAAATTGTTAATCTTATAAAATAAATACATGTTAAATCTATTTGATTTAGTTCTGTATTTTTATTAATCAATAATAGTAATAATTTAAAAAATGGAGGAAAATTTATGAGTTACTCAAAACCAAAAATCTTGGCACAAAGTACTGTAATGATGGCACAATGCAATCCAAACAGTCAGCCAAGTGGAAGACCATGTAACCCACCTAAACCAGGTGGACGTTAATTAACAATTTAATCAGGCGATGTGTATCTTGTAAAACATGTCGCCTGATTTTAAAAAAAAAGGAGATTAAGAAATGTTTTTCAAGCAAAAATCAAATATTTTATTCCGAAACTATGAGTCATTCGGGTATATAACTGACAATAGAAATTTTGGATATAAACAAACATCTATTAATGAAAAATACATAGGTGACAAAATATTGTCAGAAAGTGGATCATTGTTTATGTTTGTACTTACTAAAACGCCACAAAGCCTTGAAGTTCTAGTTGATAAGATAATGAAACATATTAATGATGTTGACATTGAAGTTATAGAAATCGACGCACTTGAATTTTACAATCTTCTTGAAAAAGATGGTTTTATTGTTTCTGGCGAAACAATAAAAGAATGCGATGATAAAGATTTTAAATTTTCATATAACTTAATAGAATCTGAAGCCGTGAAAAATATTTCTACAACAAGAGTTGTTATTGAAAAATCAACACAGGATTTTCTTGAAGAATATTTTAATGGGAAACCTCAGCTTACCAATTTACATGTAGAAATAACCAGTTTATGCAATGAAAGATGTGTGCACTGCTACATTCCTCATGAATATAAGATAAGTTATATGAATCCAGACTTATTTTACAATACTCTACAACAATGTTATGATATGAAGTTATTACATATCAACATTAGCGGTGGTGAGCCTATGCTTCATAAAAATTTTATTGATTTTTTGAGAAAATGTCGTGAATACGATTTCTCAGTGAATGTACTTAGCAATCTGACATTGCTGACAGAAGATATATTGAATGAAATGAAAGCAAACCCATTACTTGGAGTTCAGGTATCTGTTTATTCAATGAATGATACCATCCATGATGGGATTACTCAAGTTAAAGGAAGTCTAAAAAAGACTACCAACGCAATTCTAAAGCTGGTTGAAAATGACATCCCTGTACAGATTAGCTGCCCAGTAATGAAACAAAACAAGGAAAGTTTTTCAGAAGTTATGAAATGGGCACAAAACTACAAAATACATGTTGGAGATGATTATGGAATTATCGCAAGTTACAATCATAATACTCAGAATTTAAATTGTAGATTATCCATAGATGAAATAGTAGTTCTACTTGAAGACAAGATCACAAAAGAATCAAGCTATATCGAAAAATTAAAAACTGAAGCTGAAAAGAAAAAGCATTCAACAGCAGATGATTTTGTCTGTAGCGTTTGCCATTCATCTATATGTGTAGCTGACAATGGGAACGTATATCCTTGTGCCGGTTGGCAAGGATATACAGTAGGAAATATCAATGAAATATCACTAAAAGATATTTGGGAAAGTTCAGATAAAGTACAACATTTGAGAAATCTCCGCAAAAAGGACTTTCCAAAATGTATTCAATGTCCGGACAAAAATTTCTGTACAATGTGTATGGTTCGTAATGCTAATGAAAATCCGCAGGGCGATCCAATGATTGTAAATAAGTTTTTCTGCGATTTAGCTAGATTGGATAGGATAGTTGCAGAAAAATAACAATTTAACACAAGTATAATATCATTAACTCAATATATACTTACGGTAGTTTTATTCATTAATCTTTTATCAAAATACCATTATGATTATGCAAAACTCATACGATCTAATTTCAAAACTTCAAGAATTTGATAATAAGCAACAATATGATGAAATATTATCAATAATCACAGATGAGTTTCTTGAGGATGAGAAAGAAAAGCCATATATTATTGATTTATATATTTGGAGAGGAACGGCTTGGTACAATACTAAAAAATTTAATAAAGCCATTCTTGATTATGACAAAGCATTATATTTAAATAATAACTCAGCGTTATCACATTTTAATCGAGGATTTGCTCGAATTGAACTAAAAGAGTATGAAGAAGCAATTAATGATTTTAAAAAAGCGATTAATTTAAACACCAAAGTATACATCCGTGCTTATCTCTTTATAGCAATAATTCATAGAATAATGGGAAGAACTGAGGATGCAATAGAGAATTATAATAAGGCAATTAGTATTAAGCCAGATTATGCTGATGCTTATTATTACAGAGGATTATGTTATAAAGAGAAAAATATAAAACTTAAAGAAAGTAAAAATGATTTTGAGCAATACCTAGTTCTTAAAGAAGGGAGCATTGACAATTGGACTAAGTATGCGAATTATCATATAAAAGAGCTAGAAGAAAGGCTAACTGATAAAGAACTTGATAATATTGCAAATTGTATTTTTGCAATTAAACGTGAACTGAAAATTCAGAACGAAAATATAACTCATTATTCAAGTTTAACTGTAGCAAAAAGTCTTTTTATAGATAAAACGAAATTTCGTTTATCCGAAGGAAATTTTATGAATGACCCTTCTGAAGGTACTGAACTTTTAAAGTTCTTAGATTGCAAATTCTCTTCAATAAATAACAATAATGAGTTTTTCCGCAAGCCTTTTATTGGAAGCTTTGTAAAAGATGATAATAATCTTAATATGTGGCGATTTTACGGCAAAGAAGACGGTTCAGAAGCAATGGGGTGCTCTATTACAATAAAAATGGATGAATTTATCTATGATATTCAAAATTCTTTAACCCAAAAGGAAGAAAATATAAGTGATATTAATTTTTATAGAGTTGTTTACATAGATAAAAATTATTCAGAAGTCAATATACCTAATTTATTAGAAATACAAACACAAAAAATCTTCGACTTATTGAATGAATTAAAAACTACAGTATGTAACTATCAAGGAAAAAATAAGATTTCTATTGAAAAATATTTAAATACAATCACTTTTCTATTTAAAAGTGATGACTACAAGAATGAAGATGAAGTCCGCTTAGTTGTGCAAGGAGTTGAGTTCGAAAAAAAATATAATAAGAATGTAACACCACCCAAAGTCTATATTGAGCTAGAAACAATTGACAAAATAGTAGAACAAATTACATTGGGACCAAGAGTTGATAAGGCGAGTGAATGGGCTACAGCATTTCATTATTGTTTTGAGGAAAAGAAGCCAAAAATTGTTTTATCACATTTGCAGTTTAAATAAAATATCCGTCCTCCCCCCATGCTGGCGCGGTTCTGTGAACCGTGTCAATACAAAAAAAGATAAGAAACTTTCTTTTTTAATAGCACAGGTCGCAGATCTACGCTAGAGAGGGTAAAAAAAACAGAGCTTTGTAAACAATTAGAAAATTAGACTCATGAATGACAAATCGATCAAAAAATTGACAATTTATCTACTTATCTTCATTGGAGGGACGTTAGTTTATTTCTTAATTTCAACAGCTTTAAATGGCTATTCAATTTGGACACATGGTGACATAAACTTTGAAGTGACAGGACAATTTGGCGATTTTGTTGGAGGTTTTTTGGGTACGATTATAAATGGAGCAGCCTTTTACTTTTTATACTTAACTCTGAATGAACAACGAAAATCAGGTATAACACAAAGTTTCGAAACAAAGTTCTATGAATTAGTCAGACTACATAGAGAGAACATAAGTGAATTACGATACACAAAATATAATAGAGATGAAATGAAAACTTCTGAATCTAGAAAAGTTTTTAGAGTCATAGTTCAAGAGTTTATTGATTGCTTTCATGAGGTAAAACATTTTTCAAAAATGTACCCTGAAGTAGAAATGATATTACCAGCGTATAAAATAGAATTAAATAAAATTATAAGAAACAATAAATGCAAAGAAAAAGCTGAAGAAATTGCTTTAATAGATATTGCATTTTCATTTTTTTATTTTGGAGTATCTAAAGAAAGTGAGACTATTTTACTGCATAAATTCTACAATCGTTATAATAGAGAATTCACCAATAGGTGTAAGGTTTTTCTTCAACTAAAACCAAAAGAAGAAAACGACATTTTATATGCTGAATGGAAAAATTTTAAAGACAAGAAAATAAAAGACAAATTAGATATATTTAAAGAAATCTATCCAAATGCAGGGAAGTCTGATTTACCTTCAAGTTGTAGTAAACATGATTTATATAAGAACTTTACAGTGGACAAATACTACGGTGGTCACCAACATAGACTTGGGCATTACTTTAGACACCTTTTTCAATCCTATAAATTTTTATCTTCACAAGAATTCTTGAAACCTGACGAAAAGTACTACTACGGGAAGTTAATTCGTGCTCAGCTTTCTACATATGAACAATTACTAATACTCTTTAACAGCCTTTCTTCACTCGGAATGAGATGGGAGTATACTGCTGAAATAGATTGTTCAACTAACAATAAAGATTTAGAGGACTTTAAATTTATTAGCAGATATAATATTATTAAGAATCTTCCAGGTAGTCAGTATTATGATTTCACATATCGAAGATTTTATCCAAATGTGAATTACGAATATATGGAAGATATAACTTATTCCAAAAAATTTGCAAACAGTCAAAACTAGAAAGACCCTTGCTCCCGCGCGATTGTATCGCGTGGGAAAATAATTCAGAATTGCCAAACGATGCAATCGTGCGGCAGCGATGGAATCAACCAATGACAAGTATAAAAATTAATTATGGATTTAAATAGATTCTCCAACATCATAAGAGATTCCAATGTAAATGAAGCTCAAAAACTTGAAGCATTTAATGGCTTTTACGATTACTATTCAGGCTTAATAAAGAGTGTTTTAAATAAAGAAACATTTACTGAAAGACAACTTTCCGTAGATATTTTTCAAAAAGAATGGACTGAAAATAAAGCAGAAACTGTATTTAAAAAACAATTATTTTCCTCTTTCAAAACATTAGAACGAATTAAAAAAAGTCTTGAAACAGGTATCGTTAATGATTATATTACAAAACAGAACAAAGGCTCAATAGATAACTTTTCTGAATTTTTATTTATTTTCTCGTTCGATGTATATGAATTAGTTAGCTATGCCGAATTTAAATACAACAACAACACGTTGAATTATCAAATGGGTTCTGCAATCTGTTCATCTACAAGTGATATTTTTGAAAATGGCTCAATAATATTACATATATATCATTTTGGAACTGACTCGATACATTATAGAGATTTCTTTTCGTATACAGTATTTACAATCAGATTAATGATTGAAGTTGCGGGAAAGAAAATTTTAGGATTTAATTCTATTACAGACAATAATGGTGTAAGAATAAAGAAAATAAGTACTCAAATAGCTTGGGATTTTATCAAAAAAGACCAAGCTAATAACAAAAGAATAGAACTTCCATTGGAAGTTACAACTATTCTAGAAATCGAAAAATGGACAAATCGTTTTATTCATACTGGTTATATTCAACCAATATTCTTAGTAGAAAATGCATTAGTATTTTTAGAAAAATTAGCTAGACCTCAATCGACTAAAATATCGGACTACAATAACTTAAAAACCGAATTTGAAGAATTTATACAGGGAAAAGTGAAAGAAGGACAAATAGTAAAAGTCAATTGGGAAAATGAAAAGCGTATTGAGTCAAAGATAATTTCAAAATGAATGACTATTATAACACCTGTCCTCGCGGACATATAACCATTACTTGCTTGCAGAATGGTGCGGGCTGGTCGGTGGGCAATTGTCTGAACTTGGATTTAGCTGATGAATCAGATAAAAAAGAATGAAATCTGAAACATCCTTTTATCTGATACAATCGTAGGGGTAGCAATGCAAACTAATTTAATACACAATTCCGCAAAATATATTCAACTTTCCGCATAGCATATACACTTAGAAAAGCAAAAGCCTTTAATTTTGCATTCAGGTTAAACATATAAAAAAAAGGAATATGAAATATTATTTGCTAGGAAAAAGTGGACTTAGAGTTTCAGAACTTGCATTGGGAACTATGACTTTTGGAACAGATTGGGGGTGGGGTTCAACTCAGGCGGAAGC
>Ga0302296_1003147_pt1 | contig 10709 bp, 9 predicted proteins | sample III_Fen_N3_1_FD_194546 | JGI IMG/M metagenome (GOLD analysis project Ga0302296, IMG submission 194546) | Peat permafrost microbial communities from Stordalen Mire near Abisko, Sweden - III_Fen_N3_1 | ecosystem: Environmental > Terrestrial > Soil > Wetlands > Permafrost | place: Sweden: Abisko... | reverse complement strand
CCTGCATTTTTTGATCTTTGACTTCAACAGAGAGGCGGAAGAACTGATTTACAGCATAAAAAGTATTCCCTTCCAAGGGGATATCAAGAGTCATGGTACTGGTAGGATTATTGACAGTCAGATTCTCATAACTACCGGCTTTCATATAGCCCTTCTGTAATTCTACAATAGAGTAATAATTTCGATCCTCCATGTAATCAACATAAAGAGATGGGAGCATAAGTATAAAATATCCCACGATTAAACAAACTATGATAACAGAAATGATGGAACTGTATAACAGCGTTTTTTTTGATAAATTCACCTGTCTGTCCTTCCTTTCGTTATTCAGGAGTGTCATTAAACTGATAGCCTACACCAATTACTGTCTTGATATAATTAAGGGGCATTTTTTTTCGAATATTTTTAACATGCGCATCTATAATTCGGTCATTTCCAATATAATCTTCATTAAATATTTTCAAGATCAGCTGTTCTCTGGTAAAAGCTTTGCCGGCATCGTTTTTTAAAGCCTGCATCAGTAAAAATTCACTTAAAGTAAGTTGCAGGGATACGTTATCAAAAAAGGCCTGATAAGAATCATCATTTAAATAAAGTCCGTCTATTTCTTTGAATTTCTTATCATAATTTTTTGCTCTTCGTAAAATTGTTTCCATACGTTTTAATAAAATCAGGGGAGAAACAGGTTTGACAACATAATCATCAGCATAGAGATTAAAGGCTTTTACCTGGGTCTGCTCATCATTAATGGCAGTCAGCATAATGACAGGAATGTCTTTTTTTGAAGTTCTGATATATTGCAATACTTCCAGCCCGCTTTTATGGGGAACCATAATATCTAAAACTGCAATATCAAAAATATGATCCCTAAGGAGCGTAATAGCGGCATCGCCATCATCAATGGGGGTAACTTCGTATTGCTGTAGTTTCATATATTCTGCCAAAACATCCGAAATGACAGGATCATCTTCTAAAAATAATACCTTTGTCATAAAAGCTCCTTTTTGTTTCAATATGTTTCCTTTAGATTAGAAGTTTGAAACAGACAAATTATATCATATTTTTAAATGTTCAGTGAAAAAACTTATTCCATTTCCCGGAACATCTTGGAATATTCAACGTTTCCGTCCTGGATAAATTTAATTGCCCTGGAAGGGTGAACTTTTTTCTGCCCGGTAAGCAGGTAAGGAATATCATATCCCCAGCAGAAACCCTGCTCCTGCATAGGCAGGATATGCTTTTCAATGAATTCAAGCACCGGTGCCTTATTGTAGGTGAAGTTTCTGGATTCCAGATAGCCAAACAACATTTCCAGGGAACAATTGCCGGCACCTCTGCCCATACCATTTACAGTTGCATCTAAAAAAGCGATGCCACAGCGATATGCTTCAATGGTATTGGCAAATGCCATTTGCTGGTTATTGTGTGCGTGAATTCCCAGCTGTTTTTTATGAAGGCTGGATTCGCTTCCATAAAGAGCCGCCAGTTCGGTAATGTTTTCAGGGAAAAAAGCACCAAAGGAGTCTACCAGATAAATCACATCAACGGGACTTTGAACCAGTTCGTGAAGATATTGCTTGATTTCGTTTGTACTGTTATCTGAAACAGCCATAATATTGACGGTGGTTTCATAACCCAGATTGTGACAATACTCAATCATATCCAGGGCAGCAGGAATATCAGAACTATAAGTGGCAATTCGCATCATATCAAAAACACTTTCATTTTTGGGAATGATGTCAGTTTTTTCGGTGCGACCAATGTCTACCATAGCGGCTAGCTTTAAGGAGGTTTTATTTTCTCCCACAATTTCACGGACTGATTTTTCACTGGTGAATTTCCATTTTCCAAATTTGCTGCTGTCGAATACCTTTTCAGAAGCTTTATATCCAAATTCCATATAATCAACCCCGGTTTCAATATTCATATGATATAAATCACGAACAAACTCATCACTAAAATAAAAATTATTGACAAGTCCTCCGTCTCTTAATGTGCAATCCAATATAATTGGTTTCATAATAACCTCCTTTTCTGCTATTTAGCGTTTTGTATATTTGAAATTACCCTCATGGGCAACTCACAAAAAAAGCCGGTGCTGCTGATGCAGACACCGACTTGAATTTAATTCCCAATTTGTGTTTAAACCTAAACCTGGGATATTCGAATCTCGTGTGCATCAAAAATAGCCGATACAAAATAGTTGCACCAGCTAAAGAAATAAAAATATGCATTTGAAAGATTGCGGATATCTGTTTTCATAATTACCTCTCGAAACAGGAAAACTTTATAGGGTTGCTTCTTGTGAATAAATGATTCGTATTGCAAAGTTAATGAATCAATATAAAAAGTAGTTTGGGCTGATTATAACGAACCAGAGCCGGAGTGTCAACAGTTTTTAATATTTTGACGATTTTCTTTTCACTATTTCGTTCATAATGGTAAGTATATAATTTATCTGTTAAAATATCAAATAAGTAACACGTGTAAAAACAAGTGCTTCAAGATTGACACGTGTAAAAACAAGTGCTATAATTTTGATAACATATGAAAGGAATCTAAATATGACATCACGAGATGTAATAACAAGACTAAAACAAGCAGGGTGGTATGAAGTAGCACGTGATGGTTCCCATCATCAATTTAAACATCATGAAATACCAGGAAGAGTGACAGTCCCAGCACCAAAAAAAGATATTCCATATGAAACATTAAAGAGTATTTCCAAACAGTCAGGGGTCAAATTTATTTGAAACTGAAAGGTTGTTTGGATTAGGAAATTATTATAAATAAAGTAGGAGTCACTTAGGAGGAAAAAATGAATAAACAAAAGAACAGATATGAATTCATTGCATTATTTAATTATGCTGATGATGGTATAAGTATAGAATTCCCAGATTTACCGGGATGCTTTTCTTGTGCAGAAAATCAAGAAGAAGCTTTTAGCAATGCAAAAGAAGCTTTAGGATTGCATATCTGGGGAATGGAACAAGACAATGAGATTATTCCTGAACCATCATCATTACAAAAAATTGTTTTTGAAAAATCATGTGTGCCAGCTTTTATTGAAATCTATATGAGCAGCGTAAGAGAAAGAATGGATAATAAATCAGTTAATAAGACTATTACATTACCTTTATGGCTGGCGAGAACCGGAGAAGAGCAAGGAATAAATTTTTCCAAGCTGTTACAGAGTGCAATTTGCCAAAAATTAGACCTGAAAGATGAAAGATGTAATAGAATTTTATAAAGGAAAATGGCAATAGCACCTGTGTTTTGAACCATAGTGCGATTAGTAGGATGGAGCAAATGATATGAAATTAGACGGATTTGGATTGTTTACGGAAAATATAGTAGAAATGGCAAATTTTTATAGGGATGTTTTTGGCTTTGAAATAAAGTTAGAAGAAGATCAGACTAATGTTTTTCTGGAAAAAGACGGAACTTTATTTTTGATGTATGGCAGAGAAGATTTTGAAAAGATGACCAGCAGAAAATACCAATATATAAAAGGTCTTAACGGTCACTTTGAGATTGCACTTTCAGTTGAAAATTATGGGGAAGTGGATAAAGAGTTTGAAAGAGTAGTTTCCATGGGAGCAACGCCGGTGCTTTCTCCTGAGACAGAACCCTGGGGACAGAGAACCTGCTATGTTGCGGATCCGGAAGGAAATCTAATAGAAATAGGTTCCTTTCAGCAATAAGGTTTCTTGTTATAAATTACTAAAAATCAGATCAATAATTTATGAAATATAGCCTTATTGACAAATGGAAAAGTTAGCATTATACTGTGGTTAAGCGTTTAAACAAAATAATAAATCAAGTAATTTTTTGCTGACCGTTTTTACGAAACAAGCTTGGGTCGACAGTAAGATTATGAAATGGGGTGCCGGCAACACGGGCAAACTTATTGGCCAGAGAAACGAGATATTGTTACATCTCGTTTTTTAAAACCTACAAGGTTAAACGCTTAAACGACAATGTGGTATAACATTATTTCAAGTTTCAATTAGGAGGAATCAATATGAAAAAGGCTCTAGCAGTTGCAATGGTTCTTGTAATGGTATTAGGTATGGTGGGTTGTGGATCAACGGATGCCAGCACGACAGATGCAACAGTAACAACAGACACTACAAACACAACCGATACAACAGCAACAACAGCGGAAACGGACACTACAGCAGCTGACACAACAAGTGTGTCAACAGATCCCGTTACGATAACATACTGTAATTTTAATGCATCAGGTGCTAACGAGGCAGTTCTGGCATCCATGTATGAAAAATTTCACGAACAATACCCAAATATTACTGTAGAAATCGAGACAATCGGTTACAGCGATTATTTTACCCAGATGCAGACCAGAGTGGCAGGCGGTACAGCACCTGACTGCTATGAATTAAATATCGAGAACTTTGCAGCATATGCATCAAACGGTGTTCTGGCTGAAATATCAGGAGTTGATACCAGCGGAATTAACCAGACTGCATTAAAAGCTTTTAATGTAGATGGTGTGCAGTATGGGATACCTGGATGTTTTTCTAATGTAGTTTTAGTTTATAACAAAGATTTATTTGATCAGGCTGGTATTGCATATCCTACCAATGACTGGACATGGGATGATGCTCAGACAGCAGCAGAAGCTATCCGTGCTTTAGGCGATGATATTTATGGCGTGTATGCACCGATTACATATAATGAATTTTTTAAAGTTGCAGCCCAGTATGGTGGAAGTCTGCTGAATGCTGACAAAACAGAGTTTACGGTAAATTCTCCTGAAAACATCACAGCTGCTACTATGATGGTAGAAAGAGTAACCAAGAGTAATGTACAGCCAACTACAGCTCAGATGGGTTCTATGGGAGACTGGGATTTGTTTGAAAGTGGTAAATTAGGAATGATTGCAACTGGAATCTGGTCCTTCTCAACCTTCGCAGATGCATGTAAATTTAATTGGGATATCGCAGTTGAACCAGGCGGAACACAAAAAGCAACCCATTTCTTCTCAAATGCATATGTAGTTAATGTTGACAGTAAAAATAAAGAAGCAGCTACTACCTGGATTAACTGGCTGGCTTCCAGTGCAGATGCAGCTAATTTAAGAATTGCTGCAGGTTGGGATTTACCTGCAATCACAGATCAGACTGTTTTAAACACTTATCTGGAGTTAACTCCTCCGGATAACAGGGAAGCAGTATTTGAATCTCTTAATTATCTGGTAGTACCTCCAATTATCAAAGATTACAGTATGATGTCTGATATTATTACTGAAAAATTATCTCTTGCAGCCACAGGAAGCATAACTGCAGAAGAAGCCTTAAATCAGGCACAGGAAGAATTAACATCTACGATTACTTTGAAATAAATGAGAATGTTTGCATAGCAAATAACTCATAAGAAAGTTAATAATGAGAGGGGCGATTTTGTCCCTCTCATAAAAAACGGAGGTATCACAGTGACTAAAAAGAAAAAAGCGATCATGGAAACCTTACATGCTTTTCCGTTTTTGCTTCCAAGTGTTATCGGATTGTTTATTTTTTGCCTGATTCCACTGGTTATATCGGTATTTTTAAGCATGACAGACTGGAATGGACTTGAAAAATTAACCAGTAGCGGATTTTTTGCAAAACATTTTATTGGTCTGGAAAATTACATTAAGATACTATCTGGAAAAGAGTTTTATCAGGTGCTTCTAAATACCTGTTATTTTATAGTTTTATACATACCGCTGATGTTAGCTGCTTCCATAGGAATCGCCATGTTGTTAAACTCCCCAAGAAAAGGAATAGGACTATACAGAATTCTGTATTATATCCCGGTACTTACCTCATGGGTGGCAGGAGCCCTGATCTGGAGATGGGTATTAAGTCCCCAGTATGGAATCATGAATAATATTCTGGCGATGTTTCATATCACAGGACCCAACTGGCTTCAGGATGCAAAGTGGGCGATGCCGGCTATTGTAATGGCTTCAGTATGGAAGGATATGGGATTTTTTGGTTTGATTTTACTATCAGGATTGCAGGGAATCAGCAAATCTTATTACGAAGCAGCGAAAGTAGATGGAGCAGGAAAATGGAAGCAGTTTTCCAGCATTACATTACCGCTTCTCACGCCTACCTTATTTTTTGTACTGGTAGTGGCACTGATTAATTCTTTCCAGCTGTTTCCACAGGTCATGATTATGACTGATGGTGGTCCAAACGGAGCGACACAGGTTATGGTGGAAAGAATCTATAATTATGGATTTCGTTATTTTAAAATGGGCTATGCAGCAGCTTTTTCCTGGTTACTATTTATCATAATTTTTGCGCTGACATCCTTACAGTTAAAAATGCAGAAAGGATGGGTACATTATGATTAAAAATAAAGCCAAGTCAGTTTTGTTTCATATAGTGGCACTGGCAGTAGGAATGATTGCCATGATTCCATTTTTCTGGATGGTTTCCACTTCCTTTAAAAGCCAGGGAGCTTTAATGACCCTGCCTATTCAGTGGATTCCAAGTGCTCCCACATTGGAGGCATATACCAGGGTATTTTCCATGTTCCCTTTTGCCAGGGCAATCTTCAACAGTTTATTTATTGCAGTAAGTTATACTTTAATTACAATACTGGCGTCCTCCATGGCAGCATTTGTTTTTGCAAAAATGCAGATACCTTTTGCCAACGGACTTTTTAAAGTCTATCTGGCTTCCATGATGATACCAACCCAGATTACACTGATTCCTTTATTTGTGGTAATGAATAAAATAGGATTGATCAATACCTACGGAAGCGTTATTTTTCCGTCATTATTCCGAGCATTTGCCGTTTTTATGCTGGTCCAGACCATGAAAACCATCCCAAATGATTTTCTGGAAGCTGCCAGAATAGATGGAGCCAATCCTTTTCAGATATACAGGAAAATAATGATGCCCATGTGTGCTCCAACCATTGCGACTTTATGTGTAACAACTTTCATGGATTCCTGGAACGATTACCTGTGGCCTTTAGTAATGTTAAGTAATAAAAATTTTATGACGTTACCGCTGGCTTTAAACCAGTTGAACGGACAGTATGCAACACAGTATAATGTCTTGATGGCAGGAAGTTTACTTTCCATGCTGCCTATCATAATTGTGTATATATTTGCTCAGAGATATTTTAAGAGTGGGCTTATGGCAGGAGGAATCAAAGGATAATATGAGAGAAGAATATAACATAAAAGAAGATAATACAAAAGAAGATAATACAAAAGAAGATAATACAAAAGAAGAATATAAGATAACAAATGAATATAATATAAAAGGATTCCGAGAAGACAGAACAAAAAATCTTAGGATTTCAAACACCCAGAATAAAATAAAAATTGAATATGATACTCAGGCTACGGCAGTATACGGTCTGGGACAAAGATATTGCAGCGTCAACCATATAGGTAAAAAATTGAAAAATGAAGTTTTTGAAAAATTTTGTGAACAGGGTGAAAAGACCTATTTTCCACTTCCTTTTTACCATACCAATGACGGACATGGGGTGTTTGTAAAAACGGCCGAGATAATAGAGTATAATTTTAGTCTTGGACATTTTTCAATGGAAATGGATAAAACAGCTGATTTTGAAATTTATTTCTTTTATGGAACAATGAAAGAAATAATTGCCGAATTTATAAAAATGACAGGAGAAATTGCACTTCCTCCAAAATGGACTTTCGGTGTATGGACATCTGCAAATCGCTGGACCAGTCAGCATAACGTTGAGGAACAGGTGGAATTTTTTGAAAAATATCAGTACCCTGCCAATGTTATTGTATTAGAGGCTTGGAGTGATGAAGCAACTTTCTACACCTGGAATGGTTCCACTTATCCTGTAACTACGGGAGAAAAAGGGTTATGCGAATCTGTTGCAGAGTATCACGAGCCCTGGCAAAATCCGATCAAAATGATTGAAGATTTACATATTAAAAATATAAAACTTGTATTATGGCAGATTCCTGCATTAAAATTACTGGAAGAAGGACAGAACTGTCCTCAACATGAAGTGGACTGCAAATATGCCGCAGACCATGAACTGGTTGGGAAAAATATGGATGGAAGTCCATATAAAATACCACGGCAGTGGTTTATTGGAGCAATGATTCCTGATTTTGCAAATCCTGAAACCCGTAAGTGGTGGTTTAAAAAAAGGCAACACCTGCTGGATATGGGCGTTGATGGGTTCAAAACAGATGGGGGAGAATTTGTCCATGATCTTGATACCATTTTTTACGATAACCAAAGTGGGAAGAAAGTAAGAAATCTTTACCCAGCCCAGTATGAAGAAGCATATACAGAATTCATTGGAAAAGACAGGGTCCTATTTAGCAGAGCCGGTTACACAGGAGCCCAGAAAAGTCCTATGCACTGGGCTGGAGATCAGTTTTCCAAATTTGAAGAATTAAGAGCTCAATTAAATGCTGGTTTATCTCTGGCTCTTTGCGGAATCCCTTTCTGGAGCTTTGACATAGGAGGTTTTGCAGGTCCATTGCCTTCAAAAGAACTTTATCTTAGGGCGACTTCGCTGGCTGCATTTTCGCCAGTTATGCAGTGGCATAGCGAACCTTCTTATGGACAGTTTGCTGATATTGTAAAAGGAGATGGAAGAATAAATGACAGAAGTCCCTGGAATATGGCAGATGTATGGAAAGATGTTTCTATCATTGAAACCGCTACTTTTTATGCAAATCTGCATATGAACCTGGTTCCATACATTTACCAGGAGGCACTGAAATCCATAAAAGAAAGAAGCTCCTTAATGAAGCATCTGTACCTGGAATATAATGAAGATGAAAAGGCAGCTTTTGTAAATGATGAATATATGATAGGGGATCTACTGATAGCTCCATTATTGGAAGAAGGCAGATCATCCAGAGATATCTATCTTCCAAAAGGTAAATGGCTGGACATGTGGACCGGAAATGAGATAGAAGGTCCATCAGTTATAACAGTTGAAGCAGCTATTGGTGAAATACCTGTGTTTGTTCGTACAAATTCAGTTATCTTTTTAAATATTACAGATGAGGGAATGGGTTCTTATGTTGGCAATGATTTAGAGGATACTCATAATCTAACGGCAATCGTTGTTGGCAGCAGTGCAAATGGTGATTATATCAATTCAGATGGAAACAGATTCTGTATGGAAGATGGTATAATAAAAGAAAACACCCTGGGAATTAAGGTTATAACTTTAAAAGAACTGGTTGAAATGAAGAGAATTAGATAATAAAGAATCAAAAGATATAAATAGAAACAGATATGCGGAGGGTTAAAATGAACAACATTACAATCAAGGATGTAGCAAAAGAGACAGGCTTGTCAACAGCTACTGTGTCATATGCCATTAATGGTAAAAAGAGTCTGCCAGAGGAAACTCTGAAAATTGTATTTGATGCAATTGAAAAATTGGGATATGTGAAAAATTATTCAGCAAGTAGTCTTGCCGGAAACACAAGCAATCTCATAGGAGTTGTAATTCCTCAGACAGAGCCCGGGAAAGCAATGGTATTTGAGAACCCTTTTTATAGTGAGATTCTGTCCAGCATAGAATATAATGCCAGACAGAAAGGCTATCATGTAATTGTTTCAGGAACTAATGCCGATGAGAAATATTTTAATCTTGCCAATCAGAGAAATCTGGATGGAATCATTATTATTGGTGTGTACTCTGCTGATTTTTATGAGGGTCTTAAAAAAAGCAATATTCCTATTGTGCTGGTGGATTCATATCTGAATACCCATAATTATGACCTGGTAAAACTGGATGATTATCTGGGAGGATATAAGGCAACCAGATATCTGATTGACCATGGACATAAAAAAATCGCCTTTATTTCAGGTACACTAAAAGAAGGTGGTGTAAATGTGGCGAGATTTGACGGATACAAAAAAGCTCTGGAGGAAGCTGGAATTACTTTTAGCCAGGATCTTATTCTTACAGGAACCATTGACTTTGAGTCAGGGAAAACTCTGGCACAAAGGATGATAGAAACAATGGACAATACAGCGGTTTTTTGTACTGCGGATATTATGGCTATTGGAATTCTTAAAAAATTAAATGAAATGAAAATTTCTGTTCCAGATGACATGTCAGTAATTGGTTTTGATAATTTAAATATTGCAAATTACTGTACACCAGGCCTTACGACTATAGGGCAGGACATCTTTAAAAAAGGTCAGAAGGCAGTAGATCTTCTCTACAAAGCCATAAAAAGTGATGAAAGCAAAAAAGTAAACGAAATTATTCTTCCTATTGATATTGTTGAAAGAGAGTCTGTTAGATCAATATAGAACAAATTCGGACTCTGAATGGGACAGTAGTAGAAGAAAATCTGCTTCTCCTGGAAAGGAAATACCATGCTAAAAAAATGGTGGAAAGAATGTGTTATTTATCAGATATACCCCCGAAGCTTCAAGGATTCCAACCATGATGGAATAGGTGATATCAGAGGAATCATTGAACAACTGGACTATTTAAAATGGCTGGGAGTTGGAGGAATCTGGCTGAATCCCATATATGCATCGCCAAATGATGATATGGGATATGACATCAGCAATTATGAAGCAATCATGACAGAATTTGGAACCATGGAGGATTTTGATGAACTTCTGACAAAAGCTCATGAAAAAAATATCAGAATCATTATGGATCTTGTGGTAAATCACTCTTCTGATGAACACCAATGGTTTATAGAA
>Ga0302296_1003146_pt1 | contig 10709 bp, 6 predicted proteins | sample III_Fen_N3_1_FD_194546 | JGI IMG/M metagenome (GOLD analysis project Ga0302296, IMG submission 194546) | Peat permafrost microbial communities from Stordalen Mire near Abisko, Sweden - III_Fen_N3_1 | ecosystem: Environmental > Terrestrial > Soil > Wetlands > Permafrost | place: Sweden: Abisko... | reverse complement strand
AGTTGTCTAAAATGTTTTAAGTCGGCTGGTAAATGCCAAGGTAAGTTATTTGCTTTGCCAATAGCGAAGTTATCGGCAACAGCGGCAATAATTGAAATTTCTGACATAATATTCAAATTAAAAACGCTTGTGCGTCATCTGTATTTTTTCATGACAAGACCACAAAACTACACAAAAAGAATGGACAATCGTGACCGACCATTCATTTTAACTTAGCCAAATGCAAAGCTACTCGACCCGAGATAATGTTCAAATTATGATTAAACTGCCACAATACCCTTAATATGAGGATGAGGGTCATAATCGATCAATTCAAAATCAGAGAAACTGAAAGAAAATATATCTTTTATATCGGGGTTAATTTTCATAGTGGGCAATGGTCTGGGCTCTCGCGATAATTGCAGTTTCACTTGCTCCATATGATTCGTGTAAATATGTGCATCGCCCAGCGTATGAACAAAATCACCTGCTTTAAGGCCGGTAACCTGAGCCATCATTTGCAGCAACAAAGCATAAGAAGCAATGTTGAATGGAACTCCAAGAAAGATATCAGCACTGCGCTGGTAAAGCTGTAAGCTTAATTTTCCATCAGCAACGTAAAATTGAAAGAATGCATGGCAGGGCGGCAAGTTCATATTCGGTATATCGGCTACATTCCAGGCACTGACAATAATACGGCGGGAGTCAGGATTTTTCTTTATGGCGTTCACCGCATCGGTTATCTGATCAATGTGCCCACCATTGTAATCGGGCCAAGACCTCCACTGATAGCCGTAGATGTGTCCTAAATTACCTTGTTCATCCGCCCATTCGTTCCAGATGCGCACGCCATTATCCGTCAGATATTTAATGTTGGTGTCACCGTTTAGGAACCACAGCAGCTCATGAATAATTGATTTCAAATGCAATTTTTTAGTCGTCAAACAAGGAAATCCATCTTCCATATTAAAGCGCATCTGATGTCCAAATACGCTAATGGTTCCGGTTCCTGTACGATCTTCTTTATGTACACCTTCGTTTAGTACTCTATTTAGTAAGTCTATATACTGTTTCATTTCTATATCTAGTTTACGAGTCAACTTTACTTGTTTATCAATAAAGTTTGTAGGTAGTCTTCAACACTCTGAATTCGGTGCGTCGATTAATCTGATTAGCTACTTCCTGCTGAGCCGGTGTCAATTTCAAAACATAAGCTTCATCCAACACATCATTCTCTTTCAAGAATGGATATTTTTTAGCCATAGCAGCATCCACCACCATTGGCTTTTCTTCTCCATAACCCACTGAAGTCAATCTGTCCGGAGCTATTTTCTTCGAGATTAAATAATCGACCACCGATTTTGCACGCTTTGTTGACAGCACTTTGTTATCTGCATTGGTACCTACTAAATCTGTATTAGCGCTAATCTCTATGGTAATATTCGGATTATCATTTAAAAGTTTCACCAATACCTGTAACCCATTTTCGGAAGCAGGAGTCAGATCCCATTTACCAGATTCGTAGAAGATATTCTCTATTTTTATTGGTTTTGATATGGCTGATAATTTAAAATCTACATTAAACGTTTTACTTTCTACCAATCCCTGCGTCGATACTGAAGTATTCTGATTCAGATAACCACGCGCCGAAACTAATACAACACAGTTCAGGTCTTTGTCTATTTTTATTCTATAAGTTCCGTCTTTTTTGGTTTGAATACGGGCGTTCATACCATTATTACTTACTAAACGAACAGTGGCATCAGGCACTCCATTCCCTTTATCGTCCGAAACTTTTCCTTCGACATAATAAACCAGCGCAGGGAGTTCAAAACTCCAAATAGCGTCCAACCCTTTTATTTCATTTCTGTTTGACGAGAAATAACCTTTCTCAGCGTTTCTTTCAAAAGTCATCCCGAAGTCGTCGGCCGAAGAATTTATGGGTGAACCCATATTTTCAACTAACCAACCTCCTTCTTTTCGGGCTGTAGCTTTATAAATATCCAAGCCACCAAGACCAACTCGTCCGTTGGACGAAAAATACAACGAACCATCGGCACGCACCGTTGGGAACATTTCATCACCTGGAGTATTAATTTCCGGTCCTAAGTTTTCGATGTATTTACATTCACCATTTGATATTATGCCTTTCCAAATGTCTTTCCCTCCAAGTCCTTTTTTGGAGTCTGAAACAAAATACAGCGTTTGTCCATCGGCCGCAATGGCAGGATGAGCAACAGAGATGGTACTATCGTTGAATATTTTTATTTTTTGGGGTGTACTCCAGGTTAACCCTACTCTGTTAGAAGAATAAATTTGTGTACCCGTTTCTGTATTCTCCAGTTGTAAAGATTTTGTAAAATACATTACTTTACCATCGGTGGTAAAAGAGCAGGCACCTTCGTCTCCCTCTACAGTATTTACTTCATCGCCTATTATAACAGGTTTTTCAAGCTTTCCTAAAGCATTTCTTTTGCTTGTATATATATTGTTGTTGGGTAGGCCTGTTATTGAACTATTGTTGAGTTTCACTGTCTTGCTAAACTGACGAGAAGAAGTAAACATAAGCGCATCGGACTCAGTTCCTAAAAAAGCCGGACTAAAATTCTCTGCGTTACGTACATTGAACAAATCTGCTTTTCGGACGATATATGGATTCGGCTGATTTTTCCATTTATCAACTTGTTTGCAGGATATTACCCCGTTTTTCGCCAGCAAACTGGAACTATCTTTTTTAAGGTAGATAGTGTAATTCTTCAAGGCATCACCGTATTTTCCATTTCGTTGCAGCACCTGTGCAAAATGCAAATACACTATTGAATCAGGATAATTATACCGTATGGCATTCACATACGATTGCTCCGCCCTTGTGTAGTTTATCAGTCTGTACGATTCGGCCTGCTGAAAGGCAATACGAGCTTTCAACTGCTTTTGATTAGAGGGAATATATCCGTACACACGCTTATACTTTTCGGCAGCAGAAAAAAACTGCCCTTCGCCAAATGCTTTGTCTGCCTTTTTTATACGAGCTTTAAGACTACAACCCGAAAGTAAGACTACCACAAGAAGTAAGAAAAGAGAAAACGATAATTTTGTACGCATATTTTTTCAGTTGAAAAATGATAATAAATCGTTAATAGCCGACAATTAATATTGTTAACTATCAACCTATTTTCTATACTAATTCATGAATAACCAACCCCGAACGCAGTTTAGGTTCAAACCAGGTTGTTTTAGGCGGCATAATATTTCCGGTATCGGCAATGTCTATCAATTGTTTCATTGAAACAGGATAAAGTGCTAACGCAACACACATTTCGCCACTGTCCACCCGTTTTTGCAATTCTCCAAGACCACGAATGCCACCCACAAAGTCGATGCGTTTATCGCTGCGAAGATCTTTAACACCAAGTACCTCGTCTAAAATCAGATTTGAGGAAATAGTGACATCCAGCACACCAATAGGATCACTATCATTGTACGTGCCCGATTTAGCAGTTAAAGAATACCATTTGCCGGATAAGTACAAAGCAAAGTTATGCAACTTTATGGGTTTATAGATATCGCTTCCTTTCAGTTCTACTTCAAAATTCACCGCCACCTTAGCCAAAAATTCTTCGTCTGTCAGATTGTTTAAATCCTTAACTACACGGTTGTAATCAATAATATTCAACTGATTGTCTGGGAAACATACAGCCATAAAATAATTATATTCTTCGTTACCCGTATGATTTGGGTTCTGACGACGTTTTTCATCTCCAACCAATGCAGCTGCAGCACTTCGGTGGTGACCATCGGCAATGTAAAGCGATGGTATTGCAGCAAATAATTCGGTAATGCGTGCTATGGTATCAGGATTATCAATTACCCAAAAATGATGACCAAATCCATCGCCCGGAGCAACAAAATCGTAAATAGGTTCAGCTTTTATAATTTCTGCCACAATGGCATCCAATTCATCCTGATGCGGATAAGCAAAAAAAACAGGTTCAATATTGGCATTATTTACCCGAACATGCTTCATTCGGTCTTCTTCTTTATCTCTACGGGTAAGTTCGTGTTTCTTTATGTTTTCATTCAAATAATCATCAACATTGGCACAAACGACTAAACCGTACTGAGTTTTGCCATTCATTGTTTGTGCGTACACATAATATTTTTCAACATCTTCCTGCACCAACCAGCCTTCGTTTCTGAACTTAGCAAAGTTTTCTGCAGCTTTGGCATACACTTTTTCTTCGTGTTCGTCTGTTCCGGGAGCAAAGTCAATCTCGGGTTTAATAATATGATATAAAGACATTGGATTGCCTTCAGCTTCAACACGCGCTTCTTCGGAGTTCAATACATCATAAGGCCGCGAAGCCACCTTTTCAACTAATTTTTTGGGAGGACGAATACCTTTAAAAGGTTTGATAATAGCCATAATAGTGCGTTTATAGATATTGAAAGTTTAACTAGATTTATAGCTTGCAAATGTACTGAAAAAGTTTTAAAAATAAATAGCTTTTGCACCCGTACTTGAAGTCGCACTTTGCTCGATAATTACATTATCCGGTTTTGTTTTTCATTTTCAAGAAGGAAGCCGAGATTTAAACCCTAAAAGATTTGTTTTGAGAGGAAATAATATATCTTTGCTGTCACATGTTTACAAATTAATGGCTAAAAATACAGAAGGCAAAAATTAAACTGTAATACTGCATGAAATATCACTTCAGTTTATTCATTATCATACTTATACTTTTTTGCTTTAGTGGCTGGGGTTGTAAAGCAGAAGTGCCCGCAACTCCCGATACATCATCCACCGATACAATAGTGAAAGGAGCAGATATCAGTTGGTTACCACAGATGGAAGCCAGCGGGTACAAATTTTACAACAATTCAGGCGTTCATGAAGATTGTTTCTCTATACTGAAAGAACATGGTATTAATTCTATCAGATTGCGCACATGGGTTAGCCCTTCCAATGACCCTGTCAATGGTCATTGCAGCCAAAGCGAAACAGTGGCAGTGGCACTCCGGGCTAAAAATAACGGAATGCGCATTATGATCGACTTTCATTACAGCGACTCATGGGCCGACCCTTCCAAACAGGTAAAACCATCTACATGGGCAAATCTTAACTTTGAGCAATTAAAGCAAGCTTTGTACAACTATACTTTTGAAGTCATGACCACGCTTAAAACTGCCGGTATTACACCCGAATGGGTTCAGGTGGGCAATGAAATTACGGGCGGCATGTTATTACCCGAAGGAAGCACCGATAACTGGTCCCAGTTGGCACAACTCGTAAACAAAGGATACGACGCAGTTAAGGCTGTAAGTAATACTACCAAAATCATTCTTCATATCGATCAGGGAAATAACAATGCCCGATCGCGTTGGTGGTTTGATGCAGCAAAAGCAAATGGCGTGAAGTACGACATTATCGGACTGTCTTATTATCCTTATTGGCTACCCGGAAGTCCCGATTATATACTTTCAGTAAATGACCTAGGCAATAACCTGAAAGACATGGTTACCCGATATGGCAAAGAAGTAATGGTGGTGGAAACTGGTGGTGAAGATACAAAAGCACAGAACACATACAACATGCTGATGACCGTACTGCAAAAAGTGCGGGATGTACCTGAAAATAAATGTTTAGGAGTTTTTTACTGGGAACCGGAAGGAGCCCGAAGCTGGAGTCATTACGCTTTAAGTGCATGGGGATCGGATGGTAAACCTACTCTGGCGCTTGATGCTTTTAAATAATGATTTGGAATCGACATGTTTAAAATACTACACAACCATTAAAAATAAAATGCCTTTTTCTAAAAAACTATTCAAATATAGTTTGTTTTTATTACAAATTGAAAATTATAATAAAATAATGGAATTCTCAACGATAATTATAATATCTTTGGTGCTTCTTTAGTTATAAGTATACCTGAGCAAACAAACACATTATATTGCTCTTTCGTTTTCAAATTATTTGCTAGATTATTTCATGAAAAAACTTAATAATATCTTCTTTTCGATGGTCACCAGCGTTATCCTGCTGGTTATTTTCGGAGCCAGTATTGGCTATGCTACTTTTGCCGAAAACAGTTCAGGCACAGAATATGCAAAATCGATTGTTTATAACGCCAAATGGTTCGAAATTCTACTGTTTCTACTCGTAATAAACCTGCTGGGGAGTGTAGTCAGATACAAAATTGTAAACAAACGTAAGTTCAGCGTTCTGCTTTTTCACTTGGCCTTTATATGCATATTAATCGGAGCTGCCGTAACACGATTTTTCGGCTACGAAGGTGTGATGCACATTCGTCAGGGTGAAACCTCCAACGAAATTACGTCTGATAAAACATCAGTAGCTATTACAGCCGAATATAAAGGAGAAAAAGCCGAAAAAACAACTCACGCTTCGTTTACAGAAAACGGCTCGGAGAATTACGCTGAAAACCTCCAAATAGCCGATAAAACAATAAAGATTGAGAAAGACTTGTTTGTTCCAAATTCGGTAGAAACAATCGTTTCAGACGAGCAAGGTGAAGCCGGAATTTCGTTGTTTGTGATGGATCAAAATAATCAGGGAACAGATTTTATACTGCTCAATGGCGAAACAAACAAACTCGGTGATATCTCATTTTCACTCAACGATTCCACCCGGAAAGCTCAGGTTGCGTTTTCGGTAGTTGATAATCAGCTCTATTTTAAAAGCACATTGCCAATGGCTAAAATGGGGATGATGGAAAAAGAGGAAGCAATGATTATGCCCGGACAACTGAACTCGGTAGAACAAAAAACCATTTACAAAACCGGGAGTATAATATTCGTATTAAAAACATACCTCCCTAAAGCAAAAAAGAGTTTGACACAAATGACACCAGATATGAACAAATCGGGTGTAATTCGACAGGGGAAAAATGCTATTACATTCAGGGTTAGCGATGGAAATACAACTAAAACCATACATGTATTATGCTCCGAGAATCAAAGTTCTCAGCCAGCCTCGTGCATGCTAAACGGTGTAAAAGTGACAGTTGACTACGGAATGCTTAAACGTAAGCTTCCTTTCAGCATTACACTACGCGAATTTCAGTTAGACCGTTATCCGGGTTCTAACAGTCCTTCGTCGTATGCCAGCGAAATCACCGTTACCGACAAAGAAATGAAAACCGTACAGCCTTTCAGAATTTTCATGAATAACATTCTAAACTACAAAGGATATCGTTTCTTTCAATCGTCTTATGACACTGACGAGAAAGGAACCATTCTTTCCGTCAACCACGATTATTGGGGAACGTTGATTACTTACACGGGCTACTTGTTTATGCTTATAGGTATGATTCTGACGTTATTCAACAAGAACAGCAGATTCAGATACATTCTCAGACTTAGCAACGAATTGCAGAAGAAACGTAAAGCCGCAAAAACAGCTGCTCTCGTTGCGATTCTTATCTTATTGGGTTCTATGTCGGTTTTTGCCGGAGAGACCTCTAAAAAAACTCATATTGATGCATTAAACAGCTTACTCATTCAGGATGAAGTTCAGGGTCGGGTTGAACCAATCAGCACCTATGCTTCGGATCTGGTACGGAAGGTTACGAAAAAAACCACATTCAATGGTCAGTCGGCGCTGGAAATGCTGTTGGGTATGTGTACAGACCCATCGCACTGGGTGAATGAGCCGATCATAAAAGTGACTCATGAAGGACTGGCAAAGGAGCTTGGAGCCATTAATGATTATGTTACATTTAATCAACTTTTTGATTTTGAAAAGAATGGGCAATACAAGCTTGCCGAAAAAGTAGAAGCTGCCTACCAGAAAGACCCTTCAGCACGAAATCAGTATGAAAAAGAACTGATTAATGTGGATGAACGGGTAAATATCTGCAACCGGATTTTCTCGGGAGAATTACTGACGATTTTTCCTGTGCAGGGACATGAAAGTGATAAATGGATAGCTGTTTCGGGATTAGAGCCGACTGCTACTGCTGACTCTAAAATGTCGGGAATGTCGGGAATGCCTGCAGGTGTTTGCCCCGTGAGTGGGAAATCGGGCAAAACATCTATGCCTGCCACTATGCCTGAAAACGGAACTAATAATTCATCGGATTCAACCTCTGCATCAAAATGCCCTATGGCCGGTATGACCGGTACGACAGGAACTTCGATGGCAGATATGCCCATGACTGCAACCGAAAATGAATCGGGCACACCGGCTAAATTACTGGCTGCTTATTTCAGTGCAGTGTTGACAGCCGAAAAATCAGGAGATTGGACTGAAGCAAACGGTATGTTACTGAATCTTAAGAACTATCAGTTATTAAACGGAGGTGCGCAACTTCCTGCGAAAGAAAAGGTTCAATTTGAGGTGCTATACAATAAACTCAGTATATTCTTATCGCTGGCCATACTATATGGTTTGCTCGGATTAATACTGATTTCGCTTCACGTTATCAATATATTGAAATACAATCCTAAAATAGATAAATATCTGGATAATAGCATATACGTATTTGCTGTAATGTTTGTATTTTATACTGCCGGATTGATTATGCGATGGTACATTTCCGGTCATGCGCCGTGGAGTAACGGTTATGAATCCATGATTTTTGTAGGGTGGGCTGCATCGCTTTCGGGACTTGTGTTTGCTAACCGATCACCTATTACACTGGCCATAACGTCTTTACTATCGGCTATAGCATTATCGGTAGCAGGCATGAGCTGGATGAATCCCGAGATAACCAACCTTGTTCCGGTACTGAAATCTTATTGGCTGGTGATACACGTAGCTGTCATCACCTCCAGTTACGGGTTCTTTGCCATGTCGTCTTTGCTCGGAATATTTAATTTAGGTCTGATGATAGCCCGCACAAACAAAAACCGAATCAGGCTGAATGAAAGTATTCAGGAGTTTAGTTATATCATTGAACTTTCGCTCATTGTTGGACTATTTATGCTTACTGTGGGCACATTTCTCGGGGGCGTTTGGGCCAACGAATCGTGGGGAAGATATTGGGGCTGGGACTCGAAAGAAACATGGGCTTTGGTCAGCATACTAGTGTATTCTGCTGTAATACATTTACGCAATATCCCTAAAGCAAATAATGTGCTGGTATTAAACACGCTGTCGGTGATAAGCTTTGGAAGTATCGTCATGACGTTCTTTGGGGTCAACTACTATCTGTCGGGTATGCACTCTTACGGACAAGGCACCCCACCTCCTATTCCGGTAGGAATCTACATTGCAATGGTGCTTCTCATTGCATTAATCGGTGGTGCTTATTATTCCGAAAAAAAGGGAAAAGCATAGAATTAGTTAGATAAAATATCGTACTTAATAATAACATAAAAAACTCTGAAAAGAAACCCAAATGACTCGATTTGTTCACCGATTATCACTCACATTCTATTTTATTGTAGTTTTACTTACAATCGGATTATTGACTTACATCGGATTTTCGTATTACAGATTACCCATGGAAGAGCGGTTCTTTCACCCTCTATACCAACAACTGAAGCCCAGTGGTTTTATTGGTCACGGATTGGGAATCTTTGGCAGTCTGATAATATTGTTCGGACTATTTTCTTACATGGGACGTAAGCGTTTAAAGGTTTTCTCCCGTCTGGGAACTTTAAAATACTGGCTCGAATTTCATATTTTTCTGTGTACATTGGGACCGGTGATGATTTTGTTTCACACTTCATTTAAGTTTGGAGGAATTGTTTCGGTAGGTTTCTGGAGTATGGCAATAGTGTGGTCTAGTGGTGTGATAGGTCGGTTTATTTACTTGCAAATACCCCGAACAATTGAAGGAAGAGAACTGAGTTTACGGGAAGTAGAAGCACTTAAGGATCAACAGAATGAAGAACTCCAAACTAAGTATAACATCAATCTGGCAGAAACAGATACGAGTAAATTTTCAGCTTTAAAAATGAAGCTACTATCAAAGGGAATATCAAAACGCGACTTAAAAAAAATCAAACATCTGATTCATAATGAAAAAAAACTCAACAGACGAATAGCAAGACTGGACAAAATGAAAAACATGTTTAAATACTGGCATTTTGCTCACCTTCCGTTTGCTTTGATTTTGATAGTCATCATGTTAATTCACGTAGGAGTAGTACTTACATTTGGGTATAAATGGATATTTTAAACAATGGAACAATTTATTGAATTCGCTATTTACGGCTTTGTTGTATTGCTGATTGCGGGTGTGTTGCTGATATATATATTAAAGCAGAAGCGCGAATCAAAAGTAGTTGAGGCAAAAATTCAACAGGCTAAAGAAAACAACTCACACGAGCCGGTTTCATTATATCCGGTTATAGACCCCAACAGATGCATTAAAAGCGGCGCATGTGTAGATGCATGTCCTGAACACGATATTTTGGGAATAGTAAATGGAAAGGCCACTGTGATTAATGCTTCGCATTGTATCGGTCATGGGGCTTGTTTCAGGGCTTGCCCGGTAGAAGCCATTTCGTTGTGGATTGGTACCGAGAAAAGAGGTGTGGATTTACCGCACGTGGGTACATCTTTCGAAACTAATATACCCGGAATTTATATTGCCGGTGAGCTGGGTGGCATGGGATTAATCAGAAATGCTGTCACACAGGGCAAAGAAGCAGTAGAAAACATTGCAAAGAATTTTAAAAGAGATAGCAGAGCTACGTATGATCTGATAGTGGTGGGCGCCGGACCGGCAGGTATTTCCGCTACACTGGCGGCAAAGAAAGCC
>Ga0302296_1003144_pt1 | contig 10712 bp, 8 predicted proteins | sample III_Fen_N3_1_FD_194546 | JGI IMG/M metagenome (GOLD analysis project Ga0302296, IMG submission 194546) | Peat permafrost microbial communities from Stordalen Mire near Abisko, Sweden - III_Fen_N3_1 | ecosystem: Environmental > Terrestrial > Soil > Wetlands > Permafrost | place: Sweden: Abisko... | reverse complement strand
TTACCAACTGCAACTGCTACGGATAACGGTGATGCTACAATTACAGCTTCTACAGGTACATCTTACCAGTGGATCAATTGTGCTACCAACACTGCCATTGCAGGTGCTACGTCACAAACGTACACAGCAACAGCAAATGGTGATTATGCAGTAGTTGTAACGAACGCAGGTGGATGTTCTGATACATCTTCATGTGTAACCATCGATTACATCGGATTAACGGAAATCACGGATGCAAGCATTCAAGTATTCCCTAACCCGACTAACAATGATGTAACAATTACCATGACTGCTACAGAAGCTACGGTTGAAGTAGTAGATGCTCAAGGTAAATTATTGCAAGCAGTGACTGTAGTTAACGGAGAGAAAGTAAATCTTTCTTCTTACGAAACAGGAGTTTACTTCTTGAGAATTCGCACTGTAAACGGATCAACTCTAGAACGAGTTGTGAAACAACAGTAAGATTCACACATAACGTTTAAGGAAAGGCTGTCATTCATTTGGCAGCCTTTCTTCTTTTAAAGCGATTACCAAATAAAGATTCATACCGGTTAGATTCATTTGCTAATAAATAACAACCGCAACAAGTACATAAAGAACCTTTACCCTGATCAGGGCAAGACCTTAGAATTCACTTATTGATTTTTGCCATAGAGAGTCCATACTTGTTTCATGAGACAAACTTCCCTTCCCCTAACCTTAGATACGCTAAAACGTCAGCCTAGATGCTCCGAGACGAAAACCACAAGTACTCTGAAGGAATGAAGGGCTCACAAAAACGATGACTTAAATAAAACAGTTACGAATGGGGTAAATTACGTTCAATGATTCATATCTGTAGCATCAAGGAAGTATCGCACAAGAAGAAAGCATGATTCAACGTGTATTTTACTTGAAATCCTATTATTCGACTTTCCCATCAATAGAAATGGTTTTCGTATTTCCAATTTCCTGAAAGTCTCATGAGCAAAGGACTTCAGCGAGTAGCAATTGGCAACCCCGTGTTTCAACCTTAGATATCCCGTATATAACCCGTATCAATATCACCGAAACCGGTTATTAAAGCTTGAAATCCTATACTCCATAATTACAAGTTCAGAGCTTTAAAAGGGTGAAAATTGGTGTATTGTACCTGAAATACATTACTAGGAAACAAAAAACCGCCTCAACAAATTGCTGAGACGGTCCTTCAATTTTATCAGAATGTAAACTATCGTTTCATCAAACTGTGTTCATAAGGCATTTCCATCAAAAATGTTTCTCCGAATTGATTCAACACACCTTCTACATCTTGCAGGGTAATGAAGTTTGCCGCAATCACGGTAATTTTACCGTCAACCAATTCAACGGAAACGTACCCGTCTTTCGCTTCCATGGCCTGAGCAATCGAAGTGAAAAGGGCGGTTGAAACGGTCCCCTCTTTCAATTGACCTACAAAACGATGACTTTTCACACCCGATCTGAATTCTTCTGCCCGCGCTCTTTCTTGATTTTGAAGAAATGTTTGTTGCTGGCCGAAACTGGTCATCCCAACCAATATAAAACCGCTTATTAGGATTAATCTTGTCATCATCTTACATTACTTTTATTAGTTTCTTGCGAAGAACGATCGCATCTGTTTTGGTTGTAATTGCGTACACACCTTTTGACCATTCTTCGGAAGGTAAATTCAATTGATTGGGTCCTGCTTTTAAAGGGAAGACTTGCGTAAACACTGTGTTTCCGGATTGATCGCACACTGTAACCATCACCTCATCTTGGTATTCTGAAATGTATTCAATTACAGCGGCATGTTTCGTCGGATTTGGGTAAACCACGGCAATTTGCCCTAAAGCTTCTGTTCTGTTCACAGAAATCACTTCTGTAGGGTTTCTTCTACCATCTGCATCAACTTGTTCAATCTGATAATAATTGATGCCTTTAGGTGCTGTTTCATGCACAAACTCATAGTATTGATCAACTGTAGTGGTGCCAGCTCCATCGATTGTGCCGACAGTTGTGTAATTAACTCCATCTAGGGAATGCTTGATTTCAAACAACTCATTGTTTTTCTCACTCAAGGTCATCCATGTTAGGTGATTTCCCAAATCGGTTGAAATACCTTTGAAACCTACTAGTTCAACTGGCAAAATACCTGTTCCCGACCAGCCTGAAATGGTAAACTCACAACCATCACCAGAGTTTCCGTCGATCATAAGTAAGTATTGCTGACCTATTGTTAATCCGGTTGCGCTTACGGTTCCCAATGTAGTATTTCCGGGATTATAGCAATTGGAAACAGAGGTAAAGCCTGTGCAACATCCACCGGTATAAGTCACGCTGTAAACATGCGCTTGAATTCCGTAGCCACTCACACATCCGCCTACATAGGTAATAGGAAAATTAGCCGTAGTGGCTGTAGCTGTAAATTGATACCAAGAGTTGTTTTCGATAGAACCACAGAACACCGTACCTACGTTACCCGGTTGATCGGAAGAGAAAGTAACATCCGTTGATGCTGAAAAAGATCCGGGACCTTGTGTTAACGTAGCTGGTGTTGGGCAATAATCGTTGGTTCCTGCTGTAGGTCCTGAAATACCACATGGTTGCGCCTGTGCTACACAAATTGAAAAAGTACCGGTTCCTCCTCCGTAATCCCACATGCGCACGTATACGGTGGAACCAGCTGTTAATCCGCTTGCATTGATCAATGACATGGCACCGTTCGGTGAAGAATCATCATCACAGGTTACTAAGCTCAACGATCCGCAAGCACCTGTGTAAAGTGCCATTCCGCTATCTGTTGTAGTTCCGGTTTGGCTATCGATTTGCACAGATCCTGAGGCAGGAACAACAAACTTATACCAAACATCCGGACCTGAATAACTAGCACATCCCGGAGCTGGAACACCTGCTGAATTGGATGAACCAACTGTAGTACCTGCAACATAAGAACACGTTGCCCCAACAGTTAAAGTAGTGGCAGAACAAGGGTCATCATTCGTTAAAGGCGTTGGAGAAGATGCACAAATGGAAAACGTTCCGTTGTTATTGTTTCCGTACTCCCAAACACGAATAAACAAGGTGGAGCCTGGAGTTAGTCCGGTAGCTGACAAGTAAGACATTGCTCCATTCGGTGAAGAATCATCATCACATGAGAGCAAAGCCAACGATCCGCAGGTTCCGGTATACAATCCTAGTCCTGAATCAAGCATTACTCCAGTGTTCATATCAATGGTCACTTGCCCGTTGGCCGGCACGACCACCGAAAACCAAACGTCACCTCCAGAATAACTTGCACAACCCGGAGCAGGAACACCTGCAGTAGCCGTTGCAGCAGCATTCGTATAAGTTGAAAAGGAACAAGAAGCTCCAACGGTGAGTGATATTGCAGAACAAGGATTGTCATTTGCGGGCTGGGCCCAAGCGAAACCCGTTGCCAAAAGCAACGAGCCGAGTAGTAACTGGCGCATTATATGTAGTAAATTTGTGCGCCTCTAAGTTACTACAACTACTCCTTTAGGCCTTGGAAAATCTAAGTAGATGAACAAACTGGCTTGTTGGTTGAACATTTTTGCAAATCAACCAAAACGAGAGTTCAATATTCGTTAAGCTAAATTTTTAGCTGTTAATAAATTCACATTTTTGAGATCTTTGTGTTCATTTCAATGTTGATCCAATGACCAATTAGATCGTCTCAAAAAAGGTAGCGGCTTCTTTTCTCACTTTGGCTCGAAATTGATAAGTATCTGCTGCTGAACGGTACCCCAATGCCACAGCCAATGCAGCTGTATGGTCTTTCAGTTGCAACAATTCGTTATAGGACGAAACATTAAAGCCTTCCATTGGCGTTGCATCAATGTGCAACAAAGCCGCAGCCGTTAGTAGATTTCCCAAACCAATGTAGGCTTGTTTGGCATTCCAGTCGAATTGTTGCTCAGGGGTCAATTGAGCAGAAGTCGATTTCATGACATTAGCAAACCCTTGCAGATGATTGATATCCTGCTCGCGCGTAGTTGCAACCAAGTCGATGTAAGCATCAATATGTGGTGCTTCAAGTGTGTTTTGTACGGCAAACACAAAATAGTGTGACGCATCTTTCACCTGCGACTGTCGATAAGAATGCTGAAATAGTTGTTCACGCAACTCCGCCGATTCTACCAATATCACCTTATAAGGTTGTAATCCGTAAGAAGATGGTGCTAAGCGGATGGATTCTTTGAGTACATCCAAATCGGCCTCATTGATTTTTTTCGTGTTATCGTATTGTTGGGTGGCGTAGCGCCATTGAAGTTGTTGTATAATCGTATTCATTGTGTTTGTGTCGTTTTGAGCTCAGTAAAAACTACGAGCGAATGGGTTGTTTTATCTGACGATGCTTCCGGTGTGAACCTTCTTTTTGAAGAACAAAGATACCCATTCTTTTGTTTTTTAGTTACCACGGTAATTAACTATTAGTTACCTCCTGATTCCTTCATAAGTGCATATAATTTGGAATGAAACCGAAAAATCGCCACTTCTAATGCGCTGAAATCCAGCAAAGGTTGACGAATTACACAAAAAACCGCACTTTTTTTTCGAGAAAAACTTGCCAGAATAAATAAATGGTGTACATTTGCACACGCTTTTAACGAAAAGCATTACACAATTTCTGAATCTGACTGTAGTCAGGTCTTTTGAAAAAGAGAAAGAAAATTGGTTTGGTAGTTCAGTTGGTTAGAATACATGCCTGTCACGCATGGGGTCGCGGGTTCGAGTCCCGTCCAGACCGCACAATTCGTTAGAAGAAAAGTCCTATATGGCTGTAGGAAATAGAGATCCCCAAGATGTATCAATGTCTTGGGGATTTTGATTTTTATGGAAAATCACTTTCATGGAAACTTATTACGTTTACATTATTTATAGTCAATCGGGAGACTGTTATTACAAAGGCTTCTCTGAAAATCCTGAGAAGCGATTGTTGCAACATAATAATCAAGAAAGTCTTTACACAAGTAAACATGGCGATTGGACAATAATTTACCTTGAACGTTTCGAAACGAAAAGAGAAGCTTTGATTCGTGAAAAGGGATTGAAGAAATACTCAAAAATTCAAATTAGAGAACTAATCAAGTCACCGAAGAATATACTTATTGGCTAGAATACGCGCCTGTCATCCCCAAGTATCTTGGGGACGGGTTCGAGTCCCGTCCAGACCATCCCCAACTATTTTGGGGATTAGAAGAAAAGTCCTAATGAAGGTTGAAGGAAATAGAGATTCACAAGATGTATCAATGTCTTTGGTTTTTTGCTTTTTAGGATAATTTAGTTGTAACTTAACTTCTAAAAACCATGATTAATTTTTCAGGATCAATTATCCAAATTACGAATAACAATTTCTATTTTAACCTCTCTTTTAACAGGGAAGATAAGAAGCCGACTATTGAAAACAGCAATTTAATAGCTAAACAAATTCTCTGTGGTAAAATTGCCTCCCTTTACTTATTTCCCGATTTTGAATTTGAAAATACAGGAATCTATCAGGAAAAAGCTCAATTAGCACTAAAAATAATGCGAAGGTTAATACGTGAATTTCCTTGTAAAAAAGAAAGTGAAGTTTCATATTTAGTAAAAAACTTTGGAATTAATAATGTGTCTAATAACGAGGAGTTCTATAGCCAGCTATTAAATATGGAATTCAATATGCATAATCATTTGGATGATTCAATTTTCTTGTTAGGCTTGAGGTCTATTAGTGCTATACTTTGCTGGAATATACATACAGCTTCGTTAGAAACGATTAATGAAATTATCAATGAGATAAAGCCAATAGCCAACAATTTCAAAAGAAAAGAATTATTGTTTAATTAATTCTTTTCATGTCCGTTCCAGACCACACAATTGGTTGAAAAAGCCCTATTAAGGTTGCAAGAATTAGAACGCCCTAAGATGTATCAATGTCTTAGGGTTTTTGCTTTTTAAGGCTTTTTAACCACAGTAGAGCACATAGAAAACATAGATAAATCCGCCTCTCTCCTAGAGTAGGGATTGAGGGAGGTGACACTTCACCCTAAATCTATGATCCTTTAAATCTGATCATATTACTCAGCCTCTGGTCGAGTGACGGGCAAAAAAAATCATTCCTTCACAAAACGAATCAGCTGATCTCCAACCGCAATAAAATACGTAGCACTTTGCCAATCGGAAACATCAATTACATTGTTGCCTTGGTTTAGCAGTTGCTCATAGACCAACTTGCCTTCGGAGGATACGATGATTGCTTTTCCTGTTATCGGCACGTTTATCGTCAAGAAATCTGTACAAGGGTTCGGATAGATCTGCAAAGAAGCAACTGATCCATCAAAACCAATGATTTCTAATGTGTTCAGGTAGATGAAACCATCACTGTTTAGGGTGTCACTTGACAATCCTGCTCCGTTTACAGAACGAACAAAAATCCGGTATTCTTGTCCGGATGATAAACCTGAAAGGGTTTGGAAGAACTCACTTGAAGTAACCGGTGTTTCCGATAATATAACAGTACCATCCAACTGTTCAACCCATGTTACAAAGGTCGAAATGCCTGAGTTGGTGTCGCTCGTTACCAGATTGGCTAATTGAAGTGAAGTGGTATTCAATAAGGTATCGATGTCAACGATTTCTTCTGTCGGGACACTGATCAAAGGCTTGGTGAAATCAACATCAGCTACTTGCTCGCTGAATCCAAGATTCTTTGCTGCATCTACTAAAATCGTCTGAATACCTCCTGAAGATACTGGCACAGATGGATTACAGGTAGTGAAATGTCCGGTTGGACCAACCAATAATTGCTCTGTGGTGGTTCGGGAAGGATACACCGCTACGTTATCAACCGTAAAGGATGCATTTGCAGAACGAAGCGAAATGCCGGTACTTTGTGTGAGCGGCGTTGAATCAACCCATGAACCGACGTACAGATCATCTACATACACTTCTAGTTCACCTGAAGTGGTGGAATACGTTACCTTGCAATCATACAGCGTTCCAGCATCAATTGTGTACGGAAAACTAGCGGTGAGACTGAAAACATCATTCGTGACTTCGTACAACTGAATGACATCGGTGTCTACTCTAAACCAAACGAAATAGGAGTTCCCTCTGTTAGGAAGCGTCAAATCACTGCACATAAAGTGCATTCCGGCTCTTCGGTTTGCCCCGGTACCTGAGATGCTTCCCTTCCAATGGAAAAGATACGAATCGGCTCCGGTAAGCGGTGTTGTCAAATAGACATTGGTATTCGTATTACTTTCATCTATCTGAACAATGCTTCCCGAGTTGAGTTCCCAGGTTCCAACCAATGCGTTCCAATTTCCTATAGTTGAAAACGGTTCAAAGACATGGCCTGTTTGTTCATTCCCCTGCCAATCTCCATTTACAAGACTGTGTGCGTTCCAATAACGTTCGGTAACACCAATATTATCCGAATCAGTGAACTGAACGGTTGTATTTTCGGTTTGCCAAGCATTCGCAAGGGAAATAACGGAAGCCGGAGCTTCATTATCTTGCATACAAGCATAGGCCATTTTCCAGCCCGAAGCGCGGGTTCCTCCATCCGATTTAAACCGCAAGGTAAGGTGTCCGCTGGTGGTGGTAAATTGTCCCGGACCAACTGATCCTTCATAAAAACCGATTAACGGCGCCGCACTAGACGCTCCATCGTACAACCAAAGCGTATCAAATCCGGCTTCGGTAGCAAACTCCAGAAAATTGACGGAAATAGAACTTGCATTCGGCGGACTGATCGTGTATTCAACCAGTTCATTATTGTAATAATTCACTTCCGCCCCACCCTCATCATACAAGGTATCGGAACAAGCCCACGTGGTGCATGAAGTCAATTTTTCGTTGATGGCATCCCACAATTCGGCGTAACCATCATCATAACCCAAGGTCCAAATCCCGATTCCTTTTAAGTTTCGTCGTCGTACCAAATCATAACGATCTTTTAGGTTATCTTCTTTCGAAAGCCAACATTGACGCCAAGTACCAGCGTTTTGAAAAATATAATCCAAACTGGAAGAACGTGTGTTGATTGTTGGATTGATGTAATTTCCGGAAGTGTTGTCGCGGACAAATTTGTAGGTTCTGCTGAAAACATTTGCTCCGGTAGTGGTTCCCGGAATGGTATTCGTGGTGGTTTCCCATTCTCGTCCATAATACGGCAAGCCCAAAATCAATTTGGAGGTTGGAATTCCGGCATTCAAATAATACGAAACACTTCGTGAAAGGGAATAATCATAACCCGATGTAAATCCGTAAAGCGGATCTGTGGGCCCGGCCTGTAAGCTTCCCGAATAGTAATAATCGTACCCCATGATGGTGTAAAAATCAACTGAATTGTTCAGCGTTGGCTCATCAAAGAGGTTGTTCCAATCAACAGCATACAAGCAAAGTGAGAGTTTGTAATTGGGATTGGCTGTGTGAAGCGCCGTTCCTAGGTTGGTCATAAACGAAGTTAAATTAGCCGATTGCGAAGAAGGAACGCCTTCAAAATCAATATTGACACCGTGAGCTCCACGTGTTTGTACTAAATTGACCAGATTATTGATCAAGGTTGTTTGCGCAGTGGCATTTCCGAAAAAAGTAGCATGTTGACTGAAAAGCGTCACACACAAATGCACTTCTTTGTTATGCGCCAAAGCCGTATCGATCACCGCTGCGGTAGCCCAATTGTGGGTAGAAGTTGCCGAACCGTTGGCCGCATTGACTTCGTAAGCAAAATAACACAAATCGCTGATCAGGTTCCAATCGTAATTCGCTTCCAGGCCGTTTACCCAATAGGGATGCCAGCCGAAAACGGTTTTAGTGAGATCACAGGTAGATCGTGTCGCAGCACTAGAAACCGAAGCCGGAACTTGCGAAACACCGTTGTCAGGATGATTCAATAATTCTTCTTGGTGAATTGATTGGGAAAATCCGGTAAAGGAACAAATCAACAAAAGCAGAGGTAGTAATTTCATTGTAGAGTAGTATGACTATAAAAGTAAGTATAGCACACCTTCTACCGAAACAAAATGACACAAAAAAGCCCTACTTGTTGAAAAGTAAGGCTCTTAGTATCAGCTAAATCGTTTTAACTAGAAAACTTCTGAATCTGCAAAATGAAATTTACCTTCAATTGCTGCATTTTCATCAGAATCAGAACCGTGAACCGCATTGCGACCTTTTGATTCTGCATAATATTTACGGATTGTTCCTTCAGCAGCTTCAGCCGGATCAGTTGCCCCGATCAATGCTCTGAAATCTGCAACAGCGTTGTCTTTTTCCAAAATTGCTGCTACGATAGGACCTGAAGTCATATATTCAACCAATTCGCCATAAAACGGACGCTCAGAGTGAACTTCGTAAAATTCTTTTGCTTGATCTTCTGATAAACGCGTGTATTTCATCGCTTTAATCGAAAAACCTGCTTGGATAATCATATCGATGATTTTGCCCATGTGACCGTTTTCGATCGCATCTGGCTTTAACATGGTGAATGTTCTGTTACCTGACATTATTGCTTTATTTTAGTTCAATTTCACCGCAAAAGTACTGAATTTAAAACGATCTACTTCTATTCTTTCAAATTTCAGTGAAGATTTGATGACAGATCCCGTAAAAATCATTCTTCAGTTTTTAGACATGCCTAAAAATTAATTATATTTGCTGTGAAAACTTGATTCATGCAGTTAGAAAAGCGACAGTTATCTCAAAGCGAAGAAAATTATATCAAAGCAATTTACGCGTTATCTGAGACGTGTGAAGATACCATTTCCACCAATTTATTGGCCGAACGCATGTCAACGAAAGCTTCTTCGGTAACGGATATGTTGAAAAAACTAACTGATAAAGAGTTGCTGACGTATCAAAAATACCAAGGCTGCGGACTCACTCCGAAAGGACGTTCCATCGCTTTATCCATCGTACGAAAACACCGGTTGTGGGAAGTTTTTTTAGTAGATAAATTGCAATTTGGCTGGGATGAAGTGCACGAAATTGCCGAACAACTCGAGCACATTCAGTCGACTCAGTTGACGAATCGTCTGGAAGCTTTTTTAGGTTATCCGAAAGTAGATCCGCATGGCGATCCCATTCCGAATGATGAAGGTGAATTTGATACACCGGCCGTTCGCGTTAGTTTGGCTTCATGCGATACAGGGTCGAAAGGAATTGTAATGGGCGTGGATGACGGTTCACCCGAGTTTTTGCAATACCTTAATAAAATCGATCTGAAATTAGGTTCAGAAGTCGAAATTCTTGAAAAATTAACGTTCGACGGTTCATTACTGATTGCGATGCAAGAACGCACCATTCAGTTTTCACACGTAGTAGCCACCCGCATTTTTATACAGCCCTATCAATCATGAAACGAATTGCCTTCGTGTGTTGTATCCTGATGCTTTTCGGTGGTTGTAAAATTGATCCGAAAGAACAGCAGGAATTGAACATCGTTTGTTCAACCTCGATTATTCGGGATTGCGTGCAAGAAATTGTGGGCGATGCGTGCGAGGTAAAAACACTCATGGGTCCCGGAATTGATCCGCATTCCTACAACCCGCGACCATCTGATGTTTCGTTACTCAACGACGCAACTGTGGTCATCTATAACGGTTTACACCTAGAAGGGAAAATGGCTGAATTGTTTCACCGTTTAGGCGAACGAAAAACCGTGTTTTGTGTGGCCGATGGTATCAGTAAGAATCGGTTGATTTACACCGACCCCACTTCCGGAG
>Ga0302296_1003141_pt1 | contig 10722 bp, 8 predicted proteins | sample III_Fen_N3_1_FD_194546 | JGI IMG/M metagenome (GOLD analysis project Ga0302296, IMG submission 194546) | Peat permafrost microbial communities from Stordalen Mire near Abisko, Sweden - III_Fen_N3_1 | ecosystem: Environmental > Terrestrial > Soil > Wetlands > Permafrost | place: Sweden: Abisko... | reverse complement strand
GGCCAGATCGAGATCAATTTCGAGCAAAAAGTCAATCAAACGTTTAATATCATCTTCGGTTTGATTGTCAAGCCCCAAAAGAATAGTTCCTTCTACGCTGATACCATAATCGTGGTAACGTTTTATGCGTTCTTTAATATAATCTGAAGTATCGAAAATTGCCTGATAGACATACCAGGCACCTGCTTTCGCTGCCAGATTCAACACTTTCGGGTCGTCTTCGATGGTATGGCTTATCCATTTCTTTTTAAGCGGAATCATGGCTTCGAACAATTCCATTTCCCATTTCGTGCTTTGTGCCAGCGAATTATCGACTATAAACAGGCGGTTGTTTTCGATGGTTTCGAGTTCTTCGATGGCTTTTGCAACGGGCCGCGGACGGAAACCACGCCCTCCCAGATAGGTTACGGCACAAGGGTAACAGCTAAATTTGCAGCCGCGTGATGCATGGAACAAATCGACCATTTGAACACCTTTGTGGTTGTATAATTTTCTGTTCAGCAGATCACGACGTGCAGGGCCAATTGATGCAATATCGGGGAACTGATACATGAAATTATAAAGCTTTTTTAAACTGTTGCTTTTGAAATCAGTAAACACCTCTTCCATCCGGCCTTCAGCTTCACCCAAAAATACAGAATCCGCATGAAGCATTGTTTCTTCTGCGTGGAGCATCGTGGAAATTCCACCAAATATTACTTTCTTCCCTTGTTTGCGGAACAGGTCGGCAATTTCCCATCCACGTTTTACCTGTGTGCTCAGCATCATCGAGATACCAATAAAATCGGCTTCTTCGTTAAAATCTATTGTTTCAACGTTTTCGTCGGTTAACTTAACATCCACGTATCCGGGCAATGCAGCTGCAAATACAACAGGTCCGTGAGGAGGAAGGTTAAAAGTTGTCTGGCCTTCGAGCTTTTCCCACTTTGGATATATTATTCTAAACTTCATATTATTCTGTTACTTATTTCTGTTGATATTCGTCGTTGATCTTGTTTATGATGGTATTTACCCCAACAAACTCGCCTGCCGTAAGTATGGCACTCAGCGCCACCCCAATAATTCCGTGCAAGTTAATATTCTGACCTGTTAAAAACAGGTTATTTATTTTTGTCCGGGGAACAATCTGCGAATTGATCATATGATTACAGTCTTTTTCAATGCCATACAGCGAACCATTCTTCGAACCTGTGTAGTCGCGTATGGTAAGCGGCGTTGATGATGAAATTCCTGCAATGGCATCTTCGATATTCGGGAAAATACCCTTCAAAACATTCAATACCTTATCGGTACGTTGTTTTTTGAAAGCTAAATAATCGTCACCTCGTTTGCCAGGTCTGGTAGCTGTCCATTGAATGACATCCTCGAAATTCATGATGCAGTTCACGATCATTTTTCCGGCAAACTTATTCTCTCCCGAAGTTGGCGGTGTAAGAAGCATCATTCCCATTGGCCATGTTTCAGTTGTGTATTTGGTTGCTTTCCAGATGGAATCGTAGGTTGGGGCATAGTAATAATTAGAATTGATGTACGGAAAGCTTTTTTCTTTGAAAGTAATGAAGACAGTAAATACCGAAGTAGTATTTTTCAGTGAGGTAATACGGTGAAGATACGATTTTTGTACCTGTTCAGAATCAATCATTTCGAGCGTTGTAGAAGGATGTATCGCGGAAATGTAATTTTCGGCTTCAAATATCCGGCCATCAGCGATTTTTATTCCTTTCACAGTTTTGTCTATAACGTCGATATGCACAACTTCACTCGACGTAAATACTTCTCCACCTGCGGTTTTTATAATATTCACCATACTATCAGCAAGTTGCTGGGGACCATCTATAAAACGTGTGGCTCCTTCAAGATAAAATCTGGTGATGAGTATGTGGACAAAAGCAGGGGTCTTATCGTATATTCCGGCATACAGCGAATTGTTCCACGCAATAATACGTTTGAGCTTTTTGTTGGTAAAAAACTGATCGATGTATTCCCCCACGGGCTGAACCAACTCATCTTCCATCGAATACAGTTCGGTTTTGCGAGGCTCAAGGTTGAATAGATAGAATTTTTTGCTCAATTGGTTAATACTTTCGATGTACCTTTCCAAATTCTCACGTTCATCTGGAAAGTGTTCACACAGTCCATCAATGAAATTCACTTCGCCTGATCCCAGTTTGTACTTTTGGTTGTCTTCGCCAATGTGCATAATATCAAAGGCATCGGTATCAAGATCTTTCAGATTCAGATTGTCCAATACATTAAGGTAATTGAAGAGTTTTGAAAGCACCTGATTGTGCGAAAATCCGCTTACGTAATGAATACCGGTTTCAAAGGTCATATTGCCCTTTTTAAACACGTGCAGACCGCCACCTATCGTATAGTGCTTTTCGAGAATGCACACTTTGTACCCCTCCTTCGAAAGCAAACAACCGCAGATTAGTCCGCCAACACCACCTCCAACTATTATAAAATCGTATTTCAATCGTATCTGTTTAAAAAAAATCTTTGACTACTTTTTTCATTTCGACAAATTCGGACGAAGTAATAAGTGCGCTTACAGCAACGCCAAGTATTCCGTGAGAATTTATATTCTGACCCGTAAAAAACAAGTTCGGCACCTTAGTATGATGCGAAATAAATGTTTGTTCGAGGTGGTTTTTATCTTTTAGGACACCATACATCGATCCGTCTTTTGTTCCGGTATAATCTCTTAAAGTTAAAGGTGAAGAAGTATATACCTCTTTGATGTTTTTTCGGATTCCCGGAAAATCGATTTCGAGTTGCCGGAGTAATACCTCCTTTTTGGCTTCTTTAAACTGTTTGTAATCTTCACCACGTTTTTCAATACAAGTATTACTCCACTTTTCAACTTCGTCAAACCGCATATACGAAATCAGCACGCCACATTCGGCAAAAGCCATATTCTTTTGTGGTACCTGGTGCATCAAAATGTAATTCCGTGGCCAGTCTTTTTGATTATACTCCGAAGAATCCCAGACAGAGTTGGTGTTGAATTTATAGAAGTTATAATTGGCATATGGCACTGTATCAGGCTTAAACACAATATATAAAGTGAAGTTGGATACCGTATTTTCCAGGTTGACAATACGCTCACGATAAACACGCTTTATAAGAGGTGTATCAAGCATATTCAATGTGACTTCAGGATGCGCGTCCGATATAAAATAGTTAGCTTCAATTGTTTCACCATTGGCCAAAATGATTGAGGTAGCCTGACTTGCATTACAAACAATCGATTTCACTTCTGACTGTGTAAAAACTTCGCCACCAAAAGACTTAATCGACTTGCAAAGACTGTCTGCAATAACGTTGGCTCCACCAACCATGCGCCAGGCGCTTTGGATATAAAAGTCATTTATAAGGGCATGGATATAAAGCGGTGTTTTGTCGCGCTTTCCTGCATAGAGCATATTTGTGGCAGAAAGGACATTTTTAAGTTCTGAATTGCTCGTTAATGTATCAAGGTAATCACCAATTCCGGTTTTTACGGCATCGTGCGTAAAGAATTGAATGGCTGCGAGTTTCTCGGGATTAAAAATAGGAGATGATGTTGTATATTTCTGCAGGTCGGAGGCATATTGTTCTAATGTTTTCCGTTCGTCAGGGAAACTTTGTGCAAGTGTATCTACAAAATTTTCGTATCCCATTGCAAAATTGAACTCTTTTCCATTCAATGAAATGCGTTCGAAACCGTCAGTATCAAGTTTATGTAACTTGACATCGTCGAGAAGGTCAAGGTATTTAAAGATTCGGTACAAGAGTTGTCCCGGTTCCATACTTCCGATATAGTGCATTCCCGTGTCAAAAGTAATTCCTTTTCTTTCAAATGTTTGGAGGCATCCTCCAATCTGAAAGTGCTTTTCGAAAATCGCTACTTTATACCCGTTTTTACTCAGGATGTATCCGCAAATAAGTCCTCCAAGACCGCTACCAATAATTACGATATCGTATTTTTTCATAACGTCTTTGAGATTGTCGTTAAATGATCCGTTTGGATGATGCTGAAACCCATATTTTCAGATAATTGTGCAAGATTAGATTGATAATTCATTTTGATCTTAGGTATTTCGTTTCCCGTCAGTTTCAACCGCATTTTATTGATCCGGGAGTACCTGATATCCGAAATCAATACTAACATCGAATGGTTCATACAATTCTGTATAATTTGCAGCTGTCCGGCATTTTCAAAAGCAGACAAACAATCTATAAGTATCACTGCTTTATATGTTTGCTCTAATTTTAAATCTAATGGATTACCTTGTGTGTATGTAATGTTTTCGGTACATGAGGCACAATTCCGGGCCAAAGCCAGTTTATCATCGTCATCTTCAACCGCGTTAATTATCAGGGAAGGTTTTACCATTGATAGCAATAAAGGGAATGAACCTAAACCTGCACCTAAAACTAAAACCTGACCGCTGTTAGGTAACAGTTTGATGATCTCGCTGTAATTGTTGTGCTTTTTCAGGTCGATGCTCACTTTGGTGCTTACTGAAACGCCTTTGTAAATATAATTGTGAAAAAGCTTATCAGCATAGTATCCGGGTGTTTCTACTTCGGATGCAATTCGCTGATATTGTCCTTTGTACATTCTTCGAACATACTTTGCACGTAATGAGTATGATTCACCATAACTCATGTTATCCGGTGTAATGCGATCGAGGATTTCAATGGTAACGGCGCCCTTACGAATTAAAAAATCGGGTTTCGGGAGAACATGGCCCATTCCGTGAATGATAACCGGCAACACATCCAGCTTCAATTGTTCAGCAAGGTAGAATGCACCTTTATGGAACCGGTTTATTGAGCAATCACCGGAACGCGTTCCTTCCGGGAAAATCATGATCGAATATCCCTTTTCAATTAACCTTGATAAAGGCTCCACGCTATTTTCGATTCCATTTGCAACAGGATAAAAGTCAGCGTATTTTATGATACTTCCGTAAAATGGGGAGTTCCATACCCATTCGTTGGTAAGTATGACAATGCGCGGCGAAAGCATCATGATCAGCATTAAATCGATATGCGACTGATGGTTGCATATAATCACTGACGGTTTCATAAAATCTTCATTCCTGGGATTTATGACGCTCGTTTTAACATTGGGAAGATGTGCCATCACAAAATTGGAGGTAAATGCCAGACATTTATGAAAGAATAATTTTTTCCGGTCAGTCGTTTTGGACAGTTTAAAAAGTAGAAAACCAATAAACGAAAGGATCAGACTTCCAATCAGAAACGCTGTAAAAGAATAAATTGAATTGATAAGATTCCGTGCTGTAATGGGCATTGTTCGTTTTTCGTCCTTCGAATAAGTTAGCCAGCGATACAAAAATGGCAAAATAGTATACGAAACAACAACTACCGAAATCATCCCGATAATAGTTACCTGTGCGAGCGATTTCATAGCCGGGTGTTTGGCAAATATAAGCGACCCGATCCCGATAAACATGGTTAAGGCAGAAAGAATAACTGCCAGTTTATAGGAGTTGAGGATCTTGCGTTTGTTGGCATATTCGTGCATCGACCCTTCCATGATAAAAATGCTGTAATCGTCACCTAATCCGAAAATAAAAGTTGCCAGGATGATGTTTACGATATTGAATTTTATATCGAAAATGGCCATCAGTCCCAGGATCCATATCCACCCGATAACCATTGGAATGAAGGTGAGCAGACCCAGCTCGAACCGACCAAACGAAAGAGTTATAAAAACCAGTACAAGCAGGGCAGAAGCAAGCAATACAAAATTGAAATCGTTGGAAAGTACACCGATTGTTGCCTTTGTAGTCGAAGCCCTGTCAAATACGAATGTTCCGGGTTGATTTTCAAGGGTTCTTTTGACAATCTCCTCGTTTTCAGGGGCGACATACAACAGCGTGATAATCATTGATCGGTCTTGCTTGTTGATAACATACCCGGAAACAAAACCAGCTCCCTGCAGCAGTTCATCAGTACTTTTTGCAGAATATTTTTTTGCGATCGAATTGAAGAATGGTTCAAAAGAGTTCTCCCTGAAACCCATTTTAACACTTTCGTTTTCAAAGGATTCACTGATCAGCTGCTTTTTGTTAACCCAAAATTCGTTCCAACGATCAATCTTTCTATTTTGAAGCGAATCACTCATCAGCATATTCCCGATACCCGAAACGGATTTGATTTTCCGGGTTCGCATCAGACTGTCTATCTTAATTTTAGCTGCTTCATAATTCCGAAGCGCTTCGTTTTCGTTGTTACCTTCTGAAACATGAATGATTGATTTTTGTGACAGGTTTGTAAAACTGCTTAATTCGTTGAATGCCTTTTTCTGTTCGGAGGTCATGTACGATATTTTGTTCATATCGCTCTCGAACGTTAAACGACCCGAAAAGTACCCGAAAACTACAGTAAGTAAGACAATGCAAATAAAAACCCATTTGTTTTTGTCAAACCGGACTTCCGAAATGCGGTCGAAAAATGCTGGGTAATGCGAAGATTTTGAAGTGGCACTCCGCACAAAATGAGGCATAAAGACAAGTACAAACAGGATGGTACCACTCAGGGCCAAAGCGGCGAACAGACCAAAATCGCGTAATGCACCTGCACTAACAAACAATAAACTTAAGAAAGCTCCAATCGTCGTTATGCTTCCCACCAATAGCGGCGATGCAAGATCCTTAATTGTTTGTTCTACCGACCTGCTGTGTTTGTAATGTACCAGAAAATGAAGTGTGTAGTTGATGGCGATTCCCAAAATTGCCGACCCTGCTCCAATGGCAATGGCGGAAATCGTCCCTTTTATAAAAAACAGCAGCGCCAGCGAAAAGGCAACCCCAAACGCTACGGGTAAAAGTATCAGTAAAAGCGACCGTTTACTTTTGAAAAAAACACCTAAGAGTAATGTTATCAGAATGATCGATATTGTTGTTGATAAGTATGAATCCTTTTTTATTTGCGTCGCATTCGAAACTCCCACAATAGCAGCTCCAAAACTTGTAACAGCAACCTTGCCATCGCTTCGTCCGGTAATTTTGTGAATATTTTTTTCTAAAGCATTGGCTAACACCTCGTTTTTACCCGTTTCGCCGATACTGTGTGAGGAGGTTACAAATATGAGCAGGTTCCTGTTGTCTTTACTGAAGATGTAACCATTGTAAACATTGTACAAACTATCCACCGCATTCTTCCGCATATCGGCAAACACCTGGTTTGAAATATGAAAAGGGTCAGCAATCAGGTATTTTTTATAGATAAGTCCCATCGGCGACACCAGGTCCCGTTTAACCTGATCTAATGTCGACCGAATACCATCGGGATTTAGCATCGAATCGAGGCGTAGGTAATCAGTTTCTTCTAAATAGAGTGGCAGATTTTGAAGAATAAAATCACTTGTTTCGGTAATTTTTGAATCATCAACCTTATAAAAAATGTCTTTTATATACCCAGTTCCCGGATGAACTCTTAACGAATCGACTAAGGTGTCGGCCCAGGCTATCAAATAATCCTGAGCATCTGGCATCATGGAGTCGGTAACCGACAGCTTTACAATGATTTTATCGTTGATGTTAATATTCCTGATTACGAAATTGGTGCGCTCAGTTTCAGGAGTATTGGGCATGAAACTGCTAATATCCTCTTCCAGTTTAAGTTGGGTAGCAAAATAGATACATACAACAAACAATACAATGACAATTCCAAAAAGTGAAAGTCTCCTTTTTTGAAAGTAGTGATATATTGATGTAAATAACTTGCTCATAAACGATTCAATCTAAATATTTAGCGAATTTGCAACAGTTTTGAAATTCCTTTTGCAGGATATATAACCACCAAAGCAATGATGGTAAGAAATGTGTTTAAAATGCTGATTCTGAAAAAATCAATAAATGGACGAAAATGGCTTACCCTTTCCTCGCGGGGCGGATAATAGACCGAGATTGGCACCGAGATTATATTAATTCCCTTCCATGCAGCACGCACGAGCATTTCGAGTTCCGATTCGTAGCGGTTGGTAATGAAGTGCATCCGGCTAATCTTGTGCAATGGGTACAACCTGAAACCCGATTGTGTGTCGGGCAGATTGATGCCGGTTTGCAATCGGTACCAGAAATTCGAAAACTTATTGGCAAAGGTATTTCCACCCGGCATGTTTTCCTGACGAAGTAAGCGGCTACCAACAATCAAACTGTCAGGATATTGTTGTATTTTGTCGAGAAATAATCCGATGTCGCTTGCCATGTGTTGTCCATCAGAATCGATTGTAATTGCATATTGAAATCCTTTACCTACTGCGCATTTAAAGCCTTTTTTAAGGGCATAACCTTTTCCCTGGTTGGGATGATATTCAATCACCGTAACTACGGAATTTGAGGCAAGAATATTGGAAGTTTCATCGGTAGCACCATCATTAACCACAATAACATCACCAACGTATTGCAAAACACCGTCGATTACAGCCTGCAATGTACGGGCGTTGTTGTAGGTTGGTATAATTACACAGCACTGCAATTTGCTGGCTAACTGTATGCTATTGGCGTTTGTCAACATGATTAAAGCCCTTTGTATATTGCGTTAATCCTTGTGAAAACGGTTTTTCCATCTATAATATTAATATCGGCAAAAATCAAATCGTTTTCGGTTTTATATTGAATTATAAATTCTATTTTCGGATTTTCAAGCGGATTAATCACTTTCAGGTACTTAATGTTTTTAGCCTGAACAAGACGAAGGTCGCGTTCAAACTTTGAGTTTAAGAGTTCGAGTGCTATTTGCAACAAACAAACACCGGGTGTAATTGGATTTTCGGGGAAATGCGCCTTATATATCCCGTGCGAAGCGTTTAATACCACATCTGCACGGTAAGTATTTTCAGTTGAAGCTGTTTTTTCAACAGTATAGAAGTTGTTCTCTAACATCCGGTTATTGTGTTTTATTTATTTCGCAAAATTTGTAGCTCAATACTCCATCCGTATGCCGCATGTTTAATACATTCTTAGACAATTCATTGGTGTACTGCATTTTAGTTGCAATTATACGACCTCCTTTCCACATCTCGATTCTTGCCATTTTCTTTTCGTTGGTAAGGTGATAAACGTAACGTAAATTGCGGTTAACCGGAACGACATAAACCGCTGTATCGTTGATTGTACATATTGACCCCACTTTTGGCATTGAAAACATAAAATGCAAATCTGTTTCGAGGGTTTTGCGAATGTACCACTTATCGAGGTTTTTAAATACATAACCCATTTTGGCTCCGGTTTCGGTAAGCGTAAAATCGAATCCCTTTATGCCAAATTCGTTTATGAAAACTCCGGCTAAAGTACTGTTGTTTATTTTTTTACAGATTAAAATCCCCGTTATTTCAGTGGTTTTGTAGTTTATCTTCGCTTTATATCTTCTGGCTGCCAATGTATCAGAAAAACTAACTGCAGCGTTTATATTTGCACCGTTGTTGGTTTGTATATTTTTGCAGATAAAGGGATTACAAGAAATTAAAACCAGGATGAAGCTACTGACGAACCATAAATTTTTCATCATCGATTGGCTGATTTATTTTTTTGTCGCTAAAAATAATAGTGGTACTGTCTCCCAATGGTTCAGTCAAAACGATCGTCTGAACCATATAAGTTGTTTTTTCAAAATTCAGGGCAATGGTACTCAGCATTGATTTTAATGTTTTGTTCTTTGGAGTAAGCCGTGCCTGCACCATTTTGGCATTTTCATAAAAACTGACATCAAACTTTTTGGGGTCGATCAATTCTATTCCGCTGACGCTGTTTACCAAAAGCAAACTGATTTCTTTAAAAAGAGCATTCGACTTCGTATCAAACTGCTTTGTCGATTTATCGTTTTTGATGTATACCTTATCACCATTCAGCGCAAACAGGTAGTAGTAAGGAGATACATATTCCCAACACAGCTTATTTTCTTTTTTGTAAAGAAGTTTTCCCTTCGAGACCACCGATTCTGCAAGTATGGCAATATTCTTCGTTTGTGTAAAGGAACACTGAAGCGAAGTAAGTGAAGCCGAAGCTTTCGAAATACTTGCTGTATATGAAATTATTTCGGCTTTTGGGATCAGTTTAAAAGCAACATCCTGTGCTGTAACCGAAGCGCAAAGCAGAATAGTTACAAATGATAATATTATTCTCATATTTATTTTGTTACAAAGTATATGCCAACAATGATAATGCAAACCCCCATCCAGCGTACAGGCGAAACCTGTTCGTGGAAAATCAATACTGCGGCAAACAGGCCAAATATATAGCTCATGCTTCCAAGCGGATATGCAATACTAAAAGGGTAATGCTTAAGTATATAAACCCAAATGGAAATCGCGCTAAGTACCGCAATTCCCGATATGGCCAGGTTGATATTGGTGATTATTGATTTAATGTAGGTAAACGTAAACTGAAACGCACCAAATTGCATTACGGCAAGTTTCAGAAAAACCTGTGAAAGCATCAGCAAAAAACTTTGTACGATGGTTAATTCCAGTAGTTTTAACATGCTGACAGAAGTATTAATGAGTAGTTCCTATTCTGGTAATGATTCAGCAAAAGGACATTCTGAAACGCTCCGGCACTTTTACTATTGAGCGCTGTATATGTTGGCAGCATCCTGTATTTTATGCAATTAGCAGCAAACCAGAGTCCAAAACCTGAAGATGTAAAGTATTCGCCCGAAAGGTGCTTGTACCATGCCTGCGCTTTGTTTTCAAATAAGTTG
>Ga0302296_1003137_pt1 | contig 10730 bp, 9 predicted proteins | sample III_Fen_N3_1_FD_194546 | JGI IMG/M metagenome (GOLD analysis project Ga0302296, IMG submission 194546) | Peat permafrost microbial communities from Stordalen Mire near Abisko, Sweden - III_Fen_N3_1 | ecosystem: Environmental > Terrestrial > Soil > Wetlands > Permafrost | place: Sweden: Abisko... | reverse complement strand
AAATATTTCTATTGTAAAAGACTATGTACACGAGCGATTCGGAAAGCGTTACTATATCGTTCATGGCGATATATTCGATAATATAACTTCCAAAATGGTATGGTTGGCTAAACTGGGGGATGTGGGTTACACTTTTCTGCTTTGGGTGAACCGTGTTTACAACTCTTATCGTACCAAAAAGGGATTGCCTTATTTTTCGCTATCGCAGAGCGTGAAACAGCGCGTAAAATCAGCTGTGTCTTATATTTCCAACTACGAAAACGAGTTGGTAGCGCTAGCTCGGGTGAAGCATGCCGATGGCATTATTTGCGGACACATTCACCAAGCTGCCGATAAAATGATTGATGGCGTGCATTACCTCAATTCAGGAGATTGGGTGGAAACTATGTCGGCATTGTTGGAGAATGAAGATGGTACATGGGAAGTGTATATGCATAACGAAGCAAAAGAAGAAATCAAACCTGTGAAAGTGATCAGTTTTCCGACTACATCCGAAAAGGGTGCGGTTAGAGTGGCTTTTTCCAATAACACGACGTTCAATCAGTTTTTCTAATCCCATTATTTGATGAATTATATATTTGTGGTGCAGGGCGAGGGGCGAGGACATTTTACACAAGCTCTTAGTTTGAAGGAGATGTTGGAGAATAATGGGCATACTGTGGAAGCGGTTATGGTAGGGTGTAGTGCCAAGCGGTCGTTACCCGACTTTTTTACCCGAAAAATCAATACAGAAGTTATCCGTTACCAAAGTCCGAATTTTCTACCTACACCTAAAGGGAAAGGCTCACCGCTGCTGATAAGCATACTTTATAACCTCATTTTACTGCCGGTTTACATTCAAAGCCTATTCACCATACGTAATGTAATTCGTCACAAACAACCCGACGTGGTGATTAATTTCTACGAATTACTTTGCGGAATTACGTATGGGGTTTTCAATCCCGAAGTGCCTATGATTAATGTGGCACACCAGTATTATTTCCTGACACCTGAATTTAATTATACCGGTGATAAAAAGATTCAATTCAAATTGTTGAATCTATATTCCAGATTCACAGCTTTGAATGCCTTCAAAATTCTGGCTCTTTCGTTCCGCGAACTCGAAACTACTGAGTTTGGCAAAATTAAAATTGTTCCTCCATTGTTGCGGAAGGAAGTGATTAATTACAAACCCAAAAAAGGAAACTATATTCACGGCTATATGCTGAATAGTGGCTATGCTACCGAACTGACTCGCTGGAGCAAATCCAACCCCAATCAGGAACTTCATTTTTTCTGGGACAAGAAGAGTGCCCGGGAAAAAGAAATGCCGTCACCGACGCTGACCTTGCATAAACTCAGCGATACGCTTTTTCTGAAATACATGGCAGGCTGCAAAGCGTATGCCACCACCGGAGGTTTCGAATCGGTTTGTGAAGCCATGTACCTGCAAAAGCCCGTGCTGATGGTTCCAACGCACATTGAGCAGGAATGCAACGTGCTGGATGCCATTCAATCCAAAGCAGGCGTATCCGCTAATGAATTTGAGTTAGATTTACTGCTGGAATTTATCCCGAAATACAACCGTACGCTCGAATTCAGGTATTGGATTCACAGCTCCGAAAGCTATTTTTTGACCGAACTTACATACATTGAGCCCCAACGCTCATCCGCTTTGATCATTTCTAGAACCTTATAAAATTCTCTTTCACTTGCATTTTTCGGAAAAGCTGCCTGTGAAGGTGGCTTTTTTTATTTGAGGTTGCCTTTATTACAAGCCTAAAGTGGAAAGAATTCACTGAAATTGCAGTCAACATTCGATTGAAAATACATATATTTGCCCCGAATTTTAAAAAACATGGAAATGAAAACCAATTACAGACTATTATTAATTATTCTTATAACTTCCCTTGTTGCGGTTCAAAGCTATGCCTTAACACCAACGGCTAAAGCAACTAAAAAGACTACGGGAGGTTTATCCGTCAGCGTTACAACCAGTACAGCCGGAGGAAATTATACTCCACGGAATATAGCCGCCATTTGGATAGAAGACAATGCAGGTATTTATGTGAAAACATTGCTTGTAAATGCCAAAAAGCAAATGCGCTTCCTGACTAACTGGCTGACTAAAAACCCAAATGCAGAAGTAGTGGATGCTTCGACAGGTGCTACAATCAACGATTATGGACCACTGACCGGAACCTGGAATGGAACAGATGTGGCAGGAAACGTAGTGGCCGATGGCACTTACCGAGTTTGCATGGAAATGTCCGACTCCAACGGCACGGGAAACTACGCTTATTTCACCTTCACCAAAGGTGCTGCAGCCGACAAACAAACACCGGCCAATAAACCCAGTTTCTCCGATATTTCCATTACGTGGACACCTAAATGATTAGGTTTAGCTTGATTTTGAAGTAGGAATCACCTGGTATTTATAACTTTATACCGCCCCGACAGCATTGTTCGGGGCGGTTTTCTTTTGCCTGAAAGCTGCACAAACAAAGAGACAGAGAATTTGTATAAAAATAGATTGATGATTTATTGGTGGTGTTAATGGTAATTTTTATCTTTGGGGTGTAAATAAATACGAATGAAAGGCATTTCAAACGACAAGAAAAATGACTAAATTTGCCCTAACAAAATAAAGAGGAAAAATGAAAGAGAAACTGACAATTGAAAAACTAACAACTGAAGCAAAAGCGTTTTGTATTGCTGAATCAAAAATCAAAAACGTGTATCTTTTTGGCGTTACAGACGGAAAGGCTGTTGGAACTCATATTGAACATAAGTTTCAGGAACATTTAAACACCAAATATGAAACAAGGATTGGTTCATCGGCGCTTGGTATTGACTTACCGGCAGAAGACATCCTGACAGATATTAAAGTGACCTCGATGAAGCAACCGCAATCTTCGTGTCCATTTAAGGATGCTAAGCAAAAGATATTTGGACTTGGATATAATCTACTTGTTTTTGTGTACGATAAGATTGATGACCCTGCTACGAAAACAGCAACTCTGAATTTTGTGAGTTGTTCTTTTATATCAAAGGAAAGAACTGCCGACTACACCACGACATACAGATTACGTGAAATGGTTAAGGATAATGCAAACTCCGAAGACATTGTTGCCTATTTAACCGATAAGAATATACCTGCCGATGAAATTACACTGAATCAACTGGCTGAGCAAATTTTGGAAATGCCTCCCGAACAAGGTTATTTGACAATTTCAAATGCTTTACAATGGAGATTACAATATCAAAGAGTTGTTACCTTGAGCACTGAAGTTACCGGTATAAATAAAGTCATTGATAAGGTGGCGAAGAGTTGAATTAAGAGAAGTGGATCACGAATACTAATAAACTAACCGAAAATTGTGAGTAAAATTTTTGAAGCCAATATTTCCTATAACGCCTCTGTATTTTTGAAAGAAAATTTGAGGAGTATAACATCTTTTGAATCTGCAAATCAAAAAATGTTTGATGCCTGCGGTATCAAACATTTTTTTGATAAGGATGATTTTCTGGCTCTTCAACAGCTAATTTCTGACACAAATACGGACTTGGTAGCGGAACCCGACAGAGAAGAATATGGCGACTTTCAAACAAACATAACTTTAGCCAATAAGGTTGCCAGCCAATTGTCAGCCAAAGGCATTTCGCCGAGAGTCGTTATCGAGCCAACATGCGGTAAAGGAAATTTCATCATTTCGTCATTGAATAATTTTTCCGGGATTCAAACAGTAATTGGAATCGAAATTTACAAACCGTATGTTTGGGAGACTAAATTCAATATTCTTGACTTTTATCTCTCAAATTCTAAATCGAATAAGCCCGAAATTACCATTATCCATTCAAGTGTTTTTGATATTGATTTTCAAGAAATATCCAAACAGTTTCCCACTGAAGATTTATTGATTATCGGCAATCCTCCCTGGGTGACAAATTCAAAATTAGGTAGTCTTAATTCGACCAACCTACCCAAAAAGAATAACTTCAAGAATCAAAGCGGCTTAGATGCTATTACCGGAAAAGGTAATTTTGATATTGCCGAATATATAACTATCATGCTGCTTGATGCGTTTCAAACTCACAATGGATATTTATCGCTTTTGGTCAAGAATTCGGTGGTTAAGAACATTTTATTTGAACAAAAGGCAAAACAGTATCAAATCAGTGAGATTGGGAAATATTGTATTGACAGCAAAAAGGAATTTAATGTATCGGTCGAAGCTTCTCTGCTTTACTGCAAATTAAATTCAAAACCAACCTTTGAGTGTGAAGAATTTGATTTTTATAGTACCGAGTCTAAATTGAAATTCGGTTGGCTAAATTCAAAATTCGTTTCCAATATAAATAATTATCTGGAGACCAGTCAGGTTGATAACGTCTGCCCATTTGTATGGCGACAAGGAATAAAACATGATTGTACCGCCATAATGGAACTCGAAAGAGTTAACGCGCACTTTGTAAACAACTTATCGCAAGATGTTACCATTGAAGAAGATCTGGTCTATGGTTTCCTAAAAAGCTCGGATTTAAAGAATGCCGTGATTAAGGAAACACGTAAGCATACCATTGTAACGCAAAGGAAAGTAGGACAGGAAACAAATTACATCAAAGAATTATATCCTCTGACGTATAATTACCTGAATGAAAATTTGGATCGGTTTATGAATAGAAAATCGAGCATTTACAATGGGAAGCCGAAATTTTCCATTTTTGGAATTGGTGACTATTCGTTTAAACCCTATAAAGTTGCGATTTCAGGTTTATACAAGACCTATCATTTTACACTGGTTTTGCCCCAAAATGGAAAGCCCGTTATGCTTGATGATACGTGTTATTTTATAGGTTTCGATGCGATTGAATATGCAGTTTATTCAATAATCCTCTTAAACTCAACAATAACCGAAGAGTTTCTACAATCAATCACGTTCCCCGATGCCAAAAGAGTTTTCACCAAGGATTTATTAATGCGTTTGGACTTGCTGAAACTGGCTCAACTAATCACTAAACAAGAAGTAGAAAAGCAATTAATCGTTTTAAATGATAAATACTCGTTGAATGTTGACTATTCAAAATGGGCTGCTTTTCTTGACGAAATGAGTCCCGTGAAGGATAAACAAATGACGATATTTGACTGATTCAAAGCATAAAACCATAAAGGCAATACCATTCATTTCTCTTATCTCTCAAATTGAAAGTATCATTGGGCTGTAAGCCCGATACATACTAGCCCAATGCAAAACGAAGTGACGCATTGGGTTTAATGCCAAATAATACACCCTGCGCCCAGAAGGGGCAATGTATTTATTATGCTGGGCTTGCAGCCCGAAAACCTATTCAATTCACTGAATCCAAGGTTTCACCTTGGGCTCGTATATAGTAGCCTTGCAGGCTGCACAAGCAATCTGTAAGTCCCATATTACCTCCTCCATTTCCCCCTACAAAATCATGGTAATATTCAGTCCGCTCCATGGGCCGGCTAATCTTGGGTGTCGGGTATTGTACCACCTGAAATAGATATACAGGTAATTGGCTGAACTGCCCGGGCCTAATGTCAATATAAAGGTGGCTTTGGACGAAAGGTCTTTCTCTAATCCCGGTTCATCAGCCGAATCAGGGGGCGTTTTACCAACTTTGTAGCGAAATTGCACACAGTCGGCATGTTGAATAATACCCGCCCGAAGCGCACTAATGCCATAGCATTTCACCTTCATCATACCTCCACCAATCGGTTTGAACGATACCGTTACCGCCTCTTTGATAGAAGCGATCGGGATGGTACGATTTTTCTTTTCAGCCACGTCTCTTTTAATCCGAAATTCACCCGCGTCTTCAATGGTGGCTTGTGCCGATGCGCCAATCCGGTCGAGAATATGATTGGTCCTGTCCAGTTGCACCGTTTTGCGTATAATCTCCAGCAATTGCTCCTTTATAGCTATTGTCCGGCTTAGTGCTTTGTTGCTGTACAGCGAGTAGAGGGGTTTCCACTCTTCGGCAAGTTCCGCCCAGCGGTTTGCCTCCGCCTCGGTTAAACCCAGTCGGGCGGCATTGTTTACCGGCGTGCCTTCGACTAAATATCTACTTGTATTCAGAATATACGTATTAAACGTACTAATCAAACGGGGGATTCTGGATCGGTCGGGCATGGTGATTTGGTTCGATTTAGTTGAATTAAGGTTGCTTCTATTAAGCTAAATACACTGCAAATATAAAAAGGTATTTTGAAAATATACACTTTTTTACTCAGAAATTTCAATATTGTTTTATCAATGCAACGTTTGATCGTATTAATCCGTCTCAATCAGCCGATAATGCACACTTGTACCCTAACATATCGAATCAATGCTGTTTAAGTGCGCCTTTCCATTTCTTCGATGCTCATTGATATTAAAACGGTCATGACTGGTAGCACAATAGTCATGACTATTACGTCTGCTTTACGCTTTTTAATTCCAATAGTCAACACTATTACTATAAAAGTCATGACTATTATATTTATAACGCGCTTTTCTATCTCAATAGTCATGACTATACTTATACTAGTCGCGACCGCTTGATTCACAACACGCCTTTTTATTACAATAGTCATGACTATTATTATACTAGTCAAGACCGTTGGGATTAAAACATACTTTGAAGCATTACCAACACACCGCGAAACAACAAAAACCCGCGTTGTTACGCTGATAATGCGAGTCAACGAAACGACGACATGCTTTGTAGAACGGCAAAGCAACGTCACAACTCCTACAACTAGTATCTATACAACAAGGACGTGTATTGAAGTTATTGTGATACGAATACGCCTATTACCGCGGCAAGTTATTGTATGAAACAGGCGATTCGATAATTCTTCGTGCTGAATCAATTATTTTTAGGTTGGTATTAGCTTAATTAAAGAAATACTTTTTATCTTTGGAGTGTGAATAATGAAAGAGGATAGGAGTCAATATAAAAGTACTGATTAGTGGGTTGAATATAAAGATGTGTGAAGTGTGTAATCATGCTGTCTGCTAGAATATAAGATATATAACTTATCGTAATTAGGCTGATACAGGGGATATATGTTCAATTGAGCTGTTGAGATACATGTCTTGGCAGTAATATATAAAAACGACATGGCAGAAACGTATAATGTTGAAAATCTAACTGAAGCTTTGAAACTTGCTAAAAAATTTCAGATAGAGGGAAATTATGATCTTTTTCGAGGACAAGCTCAGAATTGGAAGGTTATGCCCACAGCTGGGAGGCTTACAAGTAAAAAGTATTCTGAATCAACTGAAAAATTGGAAAGATTACTTTATTATTTTAATACAAATAGCTCCCTCAAAAAACTATGTAAAGAGATTGATTCTTTTTTTGCTATTGCTCAACATTATGGATTAGCGACAAATTATATTGATTTTACGATGAATATTGATGTTGCATTTTATTTCGCAACAAACTCAAAACACAATAAAATAAATGAGAATTGCTCTATTATTTGTTTGAATGAAAATGACTTCAAAGAATTTGTTTCTTTCACAAGCGTATTATATAAAAAGTATGATGTACAGCCTCCTTATATATCAAAAATAAATGTAGATAATTTATGGAGGCTTCAGGCACAAAGTGGGTGTTTTTTATTTACCCCATTTCATGAAATTGAAGTATTATACAATTTTGATAGAATTATATTTCCATTCACGGAAAATTTCAAAGGATTAAATGATAAAGATATTTATCCAGAAAGGAAAAGTGAGATAGAAATTCTTCTTGACTATTATTTTGATACTGAAAGGAGAATTGAAGGTGAGAAACGTTTTCATAAATTTGCAAAAGAATTTAATATCCCGATAACAAAGTTTCCAAAGCACAACCAATCTAAAATTCTAAAAAAAAGAATAATTCATAAAAGTTGGACTACTTCTTCTTGCAGAAAATGGGATTTTTCTATAGAAGAAAATTGGGAAAGTCTTGATACTCCCAAGAAGATAGAATTCATTGTTCCTCTAAAATTAGGGACAACTGAGCAAATAAACTACTTAAATTTTGAACTTCAAGAAAAGTTTTTAATCAATGGAATCAAACGAAATACGCCTATTGATTTTGAGATAACCATAAAAACAAAGTTGACAAAAAAAGTATTGAAAGCGTTGAAGAGGAATTGTTCATTAATATGGGATGGAACACGAAATCTTCCTTACAGCAATGAAGAAATAATCAATATTATTAGTACGTACATAACTTTAGAATTATGTAAAAATAAATTAGGACAAATAGATTACACTCTGAAAGAAGAGAAAGAAGAGAAAGAAGAGAAAGAAGAGAATGAAGAGGTAATAACCCTAAGATTAACAAATAAATATGGAAGTATGACTAGATGTAAAGTCTCACCTAGTAGTATTACATCTGCATTTAGAGATGATATCAATGATTTAATACTTGATATGATGCCAAGGCCTATACCATCAGAACTATTATTGCATATAAATAAGCCGAGATATGTTTTTGATTTTTACAAATTGCTAAATTTATTTAAAACGGAAATGATTGCTTATCAGGTCTTAGAAAACAGTGAAAATAGTAATCCAGTTGTTTTTTTCACACCTTCTCAAATTAAAACGATAGGATATGCATAATAAAAATAACTTCTGCAACACATACCTTGTTCACTGCTCCCGCGCGATTTTATCGCGTGGGAAACAAATAAATATTTTAGTAATGCCACGCGATATAATTGTGAGGCAGCGGAGGAATCTTTCAAGAATATTAGATAAAATAATCAACACTATATGAAATTACTTTTTATGAGCCCAATTAATTATCAATACAGGAAACTTCACTTAACTATGTTGTTTGCAAGCGTAATTTTCGCAAATCTACAATGCCAAATAATAAAAGGTAAAGTCGTTGATGCGTCAAGTAATAATGCGCTGGAATATGCAAGAATAGGAGTAATTAATACTACCATAGGTACTATTGCTAATGAAGCTGGTGAGTTTAATTTGAATATCGAAAAGTCAACCCCATCTTCAATTGTCAGATTTTCAATGATGGGTTATGAGCCTGTGTCATTATCAATCGGTGAACTTACAGATAAAGACAACATTATAAAACTTAATGCAAAGCCAATTCAATTAAATGAAGTTTCTGTTTCTCCAAATAATGTGTTAAGGAAAGTAGGTATTACTTCTCAGAAAAATAAAGTAGGACTTTGTGGCTGGGGAGGAGACAAACGAGAAAGAGGTCATGAAATAGGTTCTATATTTGATTTAGGAAATTCTATATCAAGAATCCAAAAAATTAGTTTTTATATAGATAAGCAATCCTATAACAGTTGCTTGCTTCGTATGCATATTAGAAGTATAAATAATGGTATTCCAGATAAAGAGTTGATTAATGAAAATATCATATTTAATATTTCAAAGAGTTCTGGATGGATTGATTCAGACTTAAATAAATACGATATTTTTTTAAAAGGAGAAGTTGCAGTAACACTTGAATGGGTTAGTGCATCTGGAGTAAATTTAAATAATCTAAAACGAATGGGGAAGGATAAAGTAAAATCATCTGTTATTTTAATCCCAGTTACAAAAAGTGCCGACTGCGTGTATCATAGATGGGGTGTTGAAGCCCAGTGGCATAAAACTGAAAATCAGAGTCCATGCATGTATTTGACTATACAGTAATCGAATAGACAATAATAGAAAAAGGAAACATGGTAAAACTCGCGCTACATTGGGAGTATTTTAAGAGTACATTGGTTTTAAATCTTTCGTCCTCAGTGTTATTTGCCTTTATTGGGGGCTTATCGTTTATAACGTCGTCAGATCCTCTACCATTTCTTATTGTATATATTCGCTGTTGTATGTTTGGTGGACCTTTATTTTGCTTCTTGTATAAAGAGATGTCGAGAAAAAATGAATACTATTTCTATTATAATCGTGGGATTTCAAAGTTAAGCCTTTTTATAACAACATTGTCAACCTGTATTTTGACGGGTTACCTACTAATAATCATTCTGCATTATGTCAAACTTGCTTGAAATTGACAGTGTTGTCAAGGTATTCGATAGGTATGTCGTACTGACAGACATTTATATGAAATGTCAAACAGGTGATATTATCGGCATGCTCGGTCGAAACGGAACCGGGAAATCGACATTAATGAAAATCTTATTTGGGACTTTAAATGCTGATACAAAATTCATTCGAATTGATGGGAAAGTCTATAATCAACCCTATAAAACAATAAATGAAATATGTTATCTCCCTCAGGACTCATTTCTGCCGAAACATATGAGTGTTGAAAAGACAATTGAATTATATTTGGGCGAAAATCGGGTTGTGGGTTTTTTAGAAGACTCGATATTGCAAAAACTGAATACAAGTAAAATATCGCATTTATCTGGTGGAGAATTAAGATACCTTGAAATAAAATTGTTGTTGCATACTGATTGTAAATTTATATTACTTGATGAGCCATTTAATGGCGTTTCGCCCATTTTAGTTGGAGAAATAAAGAAGCTAATCATTAAAGCCTCTGAATTTAAAGGAATAATATTGACTGACCATGACTATCGGAATGTGTTGGATGTTGCAAATCAATTTTGCTTGATCTATGACGGAGGAATAAAAAGAATTGACGATAAACGAGAACTTGTACGGTGGGGATATATTCCAGAATCACGACTTGAATGAAATAAAGTAATTAGAAAAGAGATATGACCAAACAACAAGCCATTAAAGAACTTAGCG
>Ga0302296_1003135_pt1 | contig 10736 bp, 9 predicted proteins | sample III_Fen_N3_1_FD_194546 | JGI IMG/M metagenome (GOLD analysis project Ga0302296, IMG submission 194546) | Peat permafrost microbial communities from Stordalen Mire near Abisko, Sweden - III_Fen_N3_1 | ecosystem: Environmental > Terrestrial > Soil > Wetlands > Permafrost | place: Sweden: Abisko... | reverse complement strand
TTCGCTCGGAAAATGGCGCGTGGATGGTGCATTGCCACATATTCAAAACTGGTATGATGCTTTTGGTATCAAAGCAGGAGATAAAATGTTTGTACCTGTAGAAAAACGAGTATCAATATGGTAAAAAAACCAGGGTCAAGCGGTTTCATAACCGCTTGAAAGATCAAGTGACTTCCTGGTCGCTTGAAAATTTAAGCATCTATTTTATAAAACAAATAAGGCAGAACCTCATCGTCTGCCTTATTTTTTTTGCGGTTATACTGCTTTTTGCTTGCCATAACTTTTCGATAATTAATCGATTTTCCATACGTCTTGATTTCTTCTTCGCGGCTTTGCTTTCGGGCTGCCTTGACTTGCTCCATGATGGAGTGCTTTTTTTTCTGTTTCATTTAAGTTTCTATTTATTCTAGTTAGGATTTAAACTGTAGGCGAAGCAATAACCATTAATATCGCCGAAGGCAACTATCAATGAATAACGATTTCTCTTTTCCCATTCTCCACTTCTTCAATATCCACATTTACCAACGAATCGGGTAGGATAGGAGCTATGTTTTCCGACCACTCGATAAAACACAGGTTGCCACTGTACAAATATTCCTCCGCGCCCAAATCCAAAGCTTCCTGAATTTTGTTGATCCTGTAGCAATCGAAATGATATATGATTCGCTTGTCTGAAGTTTCGTACTCGTTCACGATGGAAAATGTTGGAGAGTTAACAGTTTCTTTTACTCCCATCGTTTCGCATATCGATTTTATGAATGTTGTTTTGCCGGCACCCATTTTTCCATTAAATGCAAAAATGGTTCGATCCCCAATCTGGTCGATAAATTTTTGAGCTGTTTCATTTATCGTATCAATGGATTCAATTTTTAGTTTTATCATATTTTTAACTGCTGTCTCAAAATGTATTTTTAGAATACTAATTTTTGTATTTAAACACTATTTTCTCGTCCTTATTTACATGCAAAGATACGGTTTCTTCAAAATATCCGATTCTCAGGACGTCAAATCTTTATTAAAATACTTATAAACAATTGAAGCTCTGTTACTTCCTATTATTTCAGTAAGTTGATTTAAATCCGCTGTTTTAATTCGTTTTACGCTCTTGAAATGCTTGATTAATTCATTTTTTGTCTTTTCGCCAATTCTGGGTATCGAATCCAGCTCGGAAGCCACTTGTGTCTTACTTCGCTTATCTCGGTGGAAGGCTATGGCAAATCTGTGTACTTCATCCTGCATCGAAGCAAGAAGCTTAAACAATGGGTCATTAATTTTCAAACCGATTTCTTTGGGAGGGAAACCGAATAACAATTCCCGTGTATGATGTTTGCTGTCCTTGGCTAATCCTGCTATTGGTATGTTAATGTTAAGTTCGTCTTCTACCACTTGACGAATTACTTCCATTTGACCTATACCTCCGTCTGCGATTATCAGGTCGGGTAGAGGAGTTTCTTCGTTTAACATACGAGTGTATCGTCTGCGAACTACTTCTTTCATCGAGGCATAATCGTCGGGACCTATCACAGTTTTGATATTGTATTTGCGATAATCTTTCTTGGATGGTTTTGCTTTTTTGAATACAACGCATGCTGCCACGGCATCTGTGCCGGATATATTGGAATTATCGAAGCATTCGATGGTCATTGGCGGTTTTTCGAGGTGCAAAGCCTCTTGAATGCTCTTCAACAGCTGTATAGCGCGCTGATCGGGGTTAAGCTTTTCAGACTGTTTCAACTTATCTAACTTATATTGTCGGACATTTTGCATGGCCAATTCGAGCAATTTTTTCCGATCCCCGCGCTGTGGTATAATGATTGCGGCGTCTTTCATTTTATAATCCACTTCAAAAGGAACTACAATTTCCTTAGAATTACTTTGAAGTCGTTCTCTCAATTCCACGATTGCCATGGCTAATATATCCGCCTTATCTTCATCAATTCGTTTCCGGTATTCAATTGTGTAGCCCTGAATAATTGAACCTTTAGAGATACGTAGAATGTTTACAAAGGCTGCATTTTCATTTTCATCGTAAGCAAATACATCCGTATTTTCTACTACGGTATTGGCAATAATAGATTTGGATTTATAGCTTTCCATCAAATCGTATTTCAATTTGACTTGATGAGCTTCTTCAAATTTATACTCCGCCGCCAGCGATTTCATTTGTGTAAGTAGTAGTTTGCTTATTTCATTTGCATCTCCTTGTATTATTTGACGTATTTGTTCAATGTTTTTTTTATATTCTGCTTCACTTTCCTTGCCTTCACAGGGGCCGTTACACTTATGAATATGATATTGCAAGCATACCTTGAATTTTCCCGCACTAATATTTTCTTTTGTCAAAGGAAGGCGGCAGGTGCGGATAGGGAAGAGCTCGTGTACGATTTCCAGCAATGAATTTATGGTGTAAGTGGAGCTGTAAGGACCGAAGTATTGCGCCCCGTTTTTGAAGATGTTTCGTGTTTTGAAAATTCGTGGAAACGGTTCGTTGGTTATACAAATACTGGGGTAGGTTTTACCATCCTTGAGCAACACATTATATCTTGGTTGATATTCTTTAATCAGATTGTTTTCCAGCAACAGTGCATCTTCTTCCGTTTCAACTATGATATACTTTAGCGAAGCAATGTTTTTTACCAATACATTCGTTTTCCCTGAATCATGAATTTTATTGAAGTAGGAGGTAACCCGTTTCTTCAAATTCTTAGCTTTACCTACGTATATAATTTCTCCATCGGCATTGAAATACTGATAAACACCCGGCTTATCAGGCAGGGCATTTACTTGTTGCTTTAATGTTTCAGGATTTTTCATTGCTATTTCTTGTTTTTGTTTCACGTGGAACGGCTTTTATTTCTGTTTTCGATGCAGCAGATGTTTCACGTGGAACAATATTGTTTCTTTTGACTGAAAACGCCAAATGCGCTTAAAACAGCTCTATCGGCCCAATAAAACGAGCAGAATATTGACATCACTTGGCGAAATGCCAGGAATTCGACTAGCCTGACCGATGGTTTCTGGGGCAATCTTTGTCAACTTTTGCCTTGCTTCCGTGGAAAGTGATTGCACCGAATTGTAATCGATACGTCCATCAATGCGAATATGTTCCAATCGCAGGAGCTTTTCGGCAATAAGTTTTTCGCGTTCAATGTAGCCTTCGTACTTCAAAAGGACTTCGGTTGCTTCGATTATTTCTTCTTTACGACTGGTTATTTCTTCGATTTTTGTTTTCAATACCGGAACAGCTTCGGCTAAATCGGAAATGCTGATTTGAGGTCGCAATACAAGATCGCTTAGTTTACAGCCATGTTTAAGCTCGGCAGAATCTCTTGAAAGAAGAAATTCATTGATTACGGCTGGTTTGATGGACGTGTTTTTGATGAATTCGGTCAAAGATGCTTGTACTTCTTTTTTGGATTGAAGTTGATTCCAACGATTTTGATTGGCTAATCCTATTTCATATCCTTTTTCGGTTAGGCGCATATCGGCATCGTCCTGACGAAGAATCAGTCGATATTCTGCACGCGAAGTGAACATACGGTACGGTTCGTCCACGCCTTTGGTTACCAAATCGTCAATCAATACACCAATATAGGCTTCGTTACGAGCCAATGTAAATTCAGAACCGCCGTGACAATTGATATGTGCATTTATTCCGGCAATCAAACCTTGTCCTCCGGCTTCTTCGTAACCGGTGGTTCCGTTTACTTGTCCCGCAAAGAAGAGATTTTTGATTCTTTTGGTCTCCAGCGTATGTTTTAATTGAGTTGGATCAAAGAAATCATACTCAATGGCATATCCGGGACGAAAAAGTTGCGCGTTTTCCAATCCGGGAACGGTATGAATGGCATCAATCTGAACGCGGAGCGGGAGTGAAGATGAAAAACCATTCAGGTAATACTCGTTTGAATCCACACCTTCGGGTTCGAGGAAGAGCTGGTGGGATGTTTTGTCGGCAAAGGTGACTATTTTAGTCTCAATGCTCGGGCAATAACGTGGGCCGATACTTTGAATTTGTCCGTTGAATAGGGGAGAGTCCGACAATCCCTTCCTTAATTCTTCGTGGGTCGTTTCATTGGTATAAGTTATCCAGCAACTTTGTTGCGGAAGCTCGCGTTTGGCTTCTTCCAGAAACGAGAACTTATGAAAGTCATTATCGCCGATTTGTTCGGCCGTTTTGCTGAAATCAATGGTACGGCCATCGATCCGGCAGGGAGTTCCCGTTTTCATACGATCCGTGATGAAACCGAGACTTTTCAGTTGTTCGGTGATACCATACGAAGCCGGTTCGGAAATGCGCCCGCCAGCCAGCTGATTTTTGCCGAAATGCATGAGTCCACCCAGGAAAGTTCCTGCGGTGAGGACGACAGATTTTGCTTTCATCTCTATGCCCAGCGAGGTGATTACACCCGTCACGGCTCCATTATCGAAAGTCAGTTGAGTGACCGTGTCCTGCCAAATATAGAGGTTGGGGGTATCCGAAACGGTTTTGATCCATTCGTGTATAAACTTCTGACGGTCGCTTTGGGAGCGGGGACTCCACATGGCGGGGCCTTTGGAGCGATTGAGCATGCGGAATTGTATGGCGGTACGGTCGGTAATAATACCCATTTGACCGCCAAGTGCGTCGATTTCGCGGACGATTTGCCCTTTGGCAATTCCTCCTACAGCCGGATTGCAGCTCATCTGACCGATTTTATTCATGTCCATGGTGATAAGCAGCGTTTTTGAACCCATATTGGCCGCGGCACAGGCAGCTTCGTTTCCGGCATGACCGGCACCAATTACGATAACATCGTATTTAAAATCCATTGTTGAAATAATTCATAATTAATAATACACAATTCATAATCTTCCGGCAGCATCATTGAATTGTCTGAAAAACATGATACTAACATTGGCGCTATACCTAATGTTTTGGGTTGCAAAGTTATAAAAAATGAATGGACTATGAAGTGTATAGCGCTAAGTAATTGAAAGCCTTTAAACATTGAAAATATAAGCTTGTTTGGGCAATTTGATTATGGCCAAGAGGAGTGAAGTTCGGAATCGGCAGTGAGCTTTCCAGAACTTGCAGGAACGATTCCGAAAACAGCGGAAATGATTCTCAATGTTGCGGAAACGATTCTCAATGTTGCGGAAATGGTTTTGTTAATTGCGGGTGTGATTTTCAAAGTAGCGGAAACGATCCTCAAAGTTGCGGGAGTGATTCTCAAAGTCGCGGGAAGGAATTTGTTAATTGCGGGAGTGTTTCTGAATGTTGAAGGTGCGATTTTTAAAGTAGCAGAAACTATTCCGTTAATATGTGCTTCCAATACTAATGCCACAGATTGTATATGAACAACCTGTGGCTTTGGGATGAGAATTCGGGCTGCAAAAATTTACTTTTATTTTGCCGATTTGAATTCAATTGCGCTAACTTGTCGATATTAAGGACTTGTTGCTCCAAATAGTGATTTGATATATGTTTTTACATCGGCTGCAATGTCGGTGAGTCCGGTGATGGGTTGATACAGTACTTTGTTACGGGCAATTCGGGCATTGTCCAGTGCTATGGCTGTGATTTTTGCCTGATTGTTTTTTACTCTCAATGTTTCATACAATGTATTTAAGCTTTGAGGTTGCAATTCCATTTCGTTGGGCGTGTACTGTGGAATGCTTTGCAGCTGTTTGATTAGTTTATCAAAATTATCGAGTACGCTGTCGTAGCTTGTTTGGGCTGTGGAGATGTGTTTATTTTCAGTACCGGTAGCGGTTGCTTCGGCTGTGGTTGGTTGTATGGTTTTCGCTCTTTCTCCTTTTATTTTGCGAGCCAGGGCTTGAGCGGTTTCGTCCATCCTGCTCGTGGTGTCGGTGGCTTTCAGCGAATTTACCAGACGGGTAGTGAGCGATGGCACTATTTGGAATGCTGTTTCACGCTCGGCAGCTGCCATTCTGTAAGGTGGTAGTGCGTTCGTTACATTTTGGAGACTGGTTTTTGCCTCGGTTAAAAGCATTTGCAGATCTTGTACTTTAATTGCACTGCGCGTAGGGTTGTATCTCATGCTGTGAGATAGAACAAGGTTTGTTAGTTCTTCGAAATTTGCCACATTTTTGGCGTGTCCGGTTTCTGAAGTTTTTGTCATAGCGATAAGAATTAAATTGTTAGGTGATAGATTTATTTACAGTTAATGCACACGAAACACGTTGTAAACAAGTTTGTTGTACGAGCAATTAACATGTGACAAAACTAATAATTTTTCTAATTATTACAAATATTGATGCTGCCGGATTTAATAAAAATTAAGTGTTTGGTGTCGGTGTTTGATGCTTTAATTAGGGGATTTTTTTATAATAAAATCGTAGTTAAAACGGCTTGTGTGAATTTTTTGTAATTATTCCAAAAAAAGTGACGTTAAGATTATTTAAGATTTTAATCGATGGGTATTCCGGTTTCTGATGGTTGTTTTTTTCTCTTGGAAATGTCGGACGGTGTAAATTCTTTAAATCAATATGTAATTATAACATTTTGTTGCGTATAGTCTTTGAATTATAGTCAACAAATTAAGAGATTTGCAATATGGAAATAAAACAAAAAATTGGAAGCAAAATAAAGGCTTTAAGAGAGCAAAAAGCTATGTCGCAGAAAGATTTGTAATTGATAAATATAATTTAGTATGATAGATTATTCTGAAGTTTATTCATTCTCTGATCAACCAGCAACTTGTCCTAAATGTGGTTCAAGAACAGAAATAACATTAGATTTCTTTTCTATACCTGAGCAAACTCAACATCATGTTTGCCTATCAGATAAATGTAATTTTGAATTTGTAATGCAAAGAAATAATTACAAAAAAGGACAATCAAAGCAATTGGATATTGACCCTAATATATGAAGTCGTCTTGATTTTTATATTACCGTTTTTGAAAATTTATTGCTGATTTGAATCGGGTTTCGCGAGTTCCAAATGAAAGGCACTTCTGAAAAAGTCAAGACAACTTCTATTATTAAAAAGAGTTTTTTTTCTAAGTTTAAAACTAATATGATATTTATTAAAGCATGTGAAAAGAAAGTTAAGGTAACAATAGGAAATGTGAATTGGAATTTGTAGTTTTGTGCAAAGAATTCAACAAAACACAACATGAAGAGATATTTTTACTCAAATTCGATTTCAAATTTTGTTTGTGAATCTACAGCAAATATAAGAGACATTATTGTTCAAAGTAACCAATTTGAGTTGATTACAAATCAAAAACGAGCTTGGAATGAAGAAATCTCTATTTTAAAAAATGTTCTGCAAAATTATGAAGGCCAAATTTTTATTGAATATTCAATTCCTAGAATGGGAAAACGAATAGATGTTGTGCTTTTGATCAATGGAATAGTATTTGTTTTAGAGTTTAAGGTAGGTGCAATTAATTATTTAAGTTCAGATATTGAACAAGTTTGGGATTATGCACTTGATTTAAAGAACTTTCATGCTGAAAGTCATAATTTGTGTATTGTTCCAATTCTAATTTCAACAGAAGCACATGACATAGAGATTATTCCATACCTTTATGAAGATAAACTTCTAAGACCAATTTGTTCAAATGAAAGAATGTTGGAGGGTATAATTAGGCAAACGCTTTTAATTCAAGAAAAACAAAAAATTGATAACTATATGTGGGGCATTAGCCGTTATGCTCCAACGCCGACAATAATAGAAGCAGCAAAAGCCCTTTATAATCAACATTCAGTTGAAAATATATCGAGAAGTGATAGCACAGCCAAAAATCTTTCAAAAACTTGTAATTACATTTTTCAAGTTATCGAAAATGCAAAAACAGAAAATAAAAAAGCAATTTGTTTTGTAACTGGAGTTCCAGGTGCTGGAAAAACTTTAGTTGGTTTAAATATCGCAACACAAAAAGCAGGTGATAATAAATCAATTCCTGCTGTTTATTTATCAGGAAATGGACCTTTAGTAAAAATTTTAATTGAGGCATTGACAAGAGACAAAGTTAAACGAATTAAAGATGAGCAAGCTGAAATATTAAATAGACAAGAAAGAAAAAGAATTACAAAAGCTGAAGTTGAACGAGAAGTAAAATCATTTATTCAAAACGTTCACCATTTTAGAGATAATTGTTTGGAAGGAACAATTATTGAAAGTGAGAATATAATACCTGATATTGAATATTTCAAAACAGAGAAAAATAGAGATAAGACCTATATACCCCCTGAAAAGATAGCCATTTTTGATGAGGCTCAACGTGCATGGAATAAAGAAATGACTGCAAAGTTTATGAAAGATAAGAAAAGTAAACCTAACTTCCCATATTCTGAGCCAGAGTTTTTAATTTCTTGTATGGATAGGCATACGGATTGGGCAGTAATAGTTTGTCTTGTGGGTGGAGGTCAGGAAATAAACACAGGTGAAGCAGGTATTTCCGAATGGTTAAGGGCTATAAAAGGAAAATACAATGACTGGCAGGTTTATATTTCGTCAAACCTAACTGATTCTGAATATTCATTAGGGAATTCACATGAGTTATTAAGTGACTTACCAAATTTGTGTAAAGATGATTCATTGCATTTATCTGTTTCGCTGAGATCATTTCGAGCTGAAAAATTATCTTCATTTATACATAATTTATTGGATTTTGAATTATTAGCTTGTCAAGAAATATATAAGAAATTGACAAAATATCCAATTGTTATTACTCGTGATTTATCAAAAGCTAAAGAATGGTTGAAATTAAAAGCTCGCGGCAGCGAACGATATGGAATAGTAGTTTCTTCACAAGCCCATAGACTTAAACCATTGGCAATTGATGTTCGTGTACAACCAAACCCAATAAATTGGTTTTTAGATGGAAAAGATGATGTACGTTCATCATATTACTTAGAAGATGTAGCTACAGAATTTGATATTCAAGGACTAGAATTAGATTGGAGTTGTGTCGTTTGGGATGGAGATTTTAGATATTCAAAGGAAGGCTGGAAAACATATTCATTTGTGGGAAATAAATGGCAGAATATAAAAAAGGAAGAACGGAAACTATATTTAAAAAATGCTTATCGAGTCTTATTGACACGTGCTCGTCAAGGCATGGTGATTGTTGTGCCAGAAGGAAATGAAGAGGATCATACAAGAAAGTCAGAGTATTATGATAGCACTTTTGAGTATTTGAAAGAGATAGGGATAAAGATAATATAGCAGTGTTTTTTGGGGGACATTGGCGACCTTTTCGACAAAGTTAAGCGGTGTACAGCGGTTGTAAGTATCCCCAAAGTCGCCCGGGAAGAATGAAACTAAGACAAAAATAAAAACATTAAGCCATGGACAAGCAGTACATGGATTGGATTATATACTTTTGAGTACTTGAAAGAGATAGGGATAAAGATAATTTAGTATTTTTGGGGGATATTGGCGACCTTTGTGACAGTGTTGCGCGCTGTAGAGCAGTCGAAAGTGTCCCCGAAGTTGCCTGAATAGATAGAAACCAGGACAAAAATAAACGATTAAAACTTAAGCCATGGACAAACAGTACAATGAAGATGGTTTTATACCCAAGCATGGTGGTTACGAGCGATTGATAACCTACCAAAAGTCGGAAATTATTTATGATGGTACACAGTACTTTTGCAAAAAGTACTTTCAACGATTCGACCGAACGATTGACCAGATGGTGCAGGCGGCACGTTCGGGGAAACAAAATATAGTTGAGGCTAGTATGGCTTCGGGAACTTCGAAGGAAACGGAGATTAAACTAACCAATGTTGCCCGGGCTTCGCTTGAGGAACTGTTGATTGATTACAAAGATTTTCTGAGAACAAATAAACTCACTTATTGGGATAAAAATCATCCGTATTACGCTAAGCTTACCGAAAAACATAAAACTCCGAATGCTACTTACGAAACGTATCGGAAAGGCATTGAAAGTGCGGATCCCGAAGTCTCGGCCAATGTGATGATAAGTCTGATAAATGTAACTTCGTATTTGCTGGCCCAACAGATAAAAACCCTGGAAAAAGAATTTCTGGAAGAAGGTGGATTGCGAGAACGAATGTCGCAAGCAAGAATGGAAGTTCGCAAGAAGCAGAGATAATAAAGCAAGTGTTTCAATTCTGATTTAGTCAATAACAAATCCCGATATGACTTTCTACAATCCGAATATTCAGGCAAAATTTGAGGAAGATGAGCGCAGTTTCGTTCAGCTGACGGGGCAGACGTTTGCGCGGTACGTGATAGTTTACACCTTGGAGGAGGGAACTGAGGGTGTTGATCCTTTTGATCCCGGTTCAACGTGCTGGTTGTCGTTTCTGCGGTATGAAAGCGCGCATCAACAGCGTAACCTGACTGCTGTACATTCGTTTTTCAGCATTTTGCTGGCCGATATCGCGTTGGAAGTGTTGGCGGGTCGTGTCAGTACGTTTTGGGATTATATCCTGCAAACAATGGCTAAAAAAACGCCTGCAACGCAATATGAAGCGTTGTATATGGGCGACAAAATTCAGGATTTTATTGAATTGCTGGTGTATTCGGACATTGCATCCAAACACGAAAGTGCCGGTGAGAGGGACTTTAACCGGATTTTCTGCGTAAAGAAAGAAGCCGACGAACCGTTATTTTACACGTTGTACGAACGCTTGAAGCTCTACGATTTCCTGAAACGTGAAATGCGTTTGAGCATTGACCGGAAGCAATCGAAAGTCTGCGGCAACGAGGTGCACTTGTGTCTGAAAATGGCGGTAGAGGCGGGAGTAGGGC
>Ga0302296_1003126_pt1 | contig 10751 bp, 8 predicted proteins | sample III_Fen_N3_1_FD_194546 | JGI IMG/M metagenome (GOLD analysis project Ga0302296, IMG submission 194546) | Peat permafrost microbial communities from Stordalen Mire near Abisko, Sweden - III_Fen_N3_1 | ecosystem: Environmental > Terrestrial > Soil > Wetlands > Permafrost | place: Sweden: Abisko... | reverse complement strand
GTTCTTTTATCATCATAGCATTCTAGATCCGTTATCACAAAAAGAAGATAAGTTGGCCAAGAACCATGCGAACACCCAAATACCCAAGATCATCGGCGAAGCAAGAGGTTACGAACTGACAGGAGGTGACCGGGAAAGAACTGTTGCTGAGTTCTTCTGGCAAACAGTAATCGATCACCACACATACGTTACCGGAGGAAACAGTGATCGCGAATTATTCTTTGAGCCTGACCAAATATCGAAACACCTTACCCCTGCAACAACAGAATCGTGCAACACCTATAACATGTTAAAACTCACCCGGCACCTTTTTACCTGGACTGCAGATGTGAAATATGCCGATTACTACGAACGAGCTCTTTACAATCACATTTTGGCATCGCAAGAGGAAGAAACCGGCATGGTAACTTATTTTTTATCATACAAACCCGGCACATTTAAAACATACAGCACCAAAGACAGCTCTTTCTGGTGTTGTGTAGGCACCGGATTCGAAAACCACGCAAAGTATAACGAGGGAATTTACTATCGCAATGACAATGGTATTATTGTGAATCTCTTCATACCTTCAGAACTGACCTGGAAAGAAAAAGGCATCAAATTGGTTCAACAAACCAAATTTCCGGAAGAAGCAACCACCCATTTAACTATTCAGGAAGTAAAAGATGGGAACATTTCGTTATCCGTTCGTTATCCATCGTGGGCAACATCGGGTGCGACGGTGAAGATCAACGGGAAAAATGTAAAAGTCAGTCAGAAACCGGGCAGTTACATTGTGTTGAATAAGAGTTGGAAAGTTGGAGATAAGATCGATATTACCTACCCAATGTCGTTGCACACGATAGCTACAAACGACGATCCAACCGTGGCAGCGGTACTTTATGGCCCGATTGTGCTTGCAGGAGATATGGGAACTGAAGGAATCAAATCTCCGGCTCCATTTGCACGTGACCAATTGGATTTAAGAAGCTACCCTGTTCCTGTAAACATATCATCAACATTAAATGTAGGAAGTAAAAAGATAAAAGACTGGTTAATGCCAGTTGCCGGTCAGCCGATGGCATTTAAAACTTCAGGAGTTTCATCCAACGCAGTAACCCTGAAACCATATTATCAGATAAATAAGGAGAGATATGTAATTTATTGGAATCTGAAATAATCTACTGTTGGCACATGCCAATCTCTGAAGGTGATTTTCAGACGTTTTGGAAATATCTTACTTATTGAAATAAATATAAAGAATCCACCTTCGAAGAAAGTGGATTCTTTATATTTATAATCATTAGAAATTAGATACAAACACAACTCAATTGAAGAGTAAGAGTGTTTATTATAACCTGGTAAAAAACCTATTCTTCAAAAAAATAGTTTCTTTTAAAATATTCATTTACCTCATTCGTCTACCACAATATAAGCTGCACAATTGAATTTTGATGAAGGATCGGTCGGTATACAGACCTCTCGTTTTGACTAGATTCAATGGGCATTCAACCAAAACAATATGAGTGGAATTGAGGTTTTAGAGCTGTTGCCTGACAATGAGTCGGTCGCATTGATTAAAACTACCGTGAAGGAAAAACAACATATCGCTGATATCATCAAAAACTATGGGAACCGCTTAGAAGGGTTTATCCGTAAGCGGGTGCGAACCATTGAAGATGCTGATGATATTTTGCAGGATGTTTATTTTCAACTGGCTGATGCCGACCGGCTGCTGAAACCAATCGATCAGATGGCTGCCTGGCTGTTCACCGTTGCACGCAACCGGATTACCGATCTCTACCGCAAAAAAAAGACTGAATCGATGCCGGAGTTTTTCGCTGAAACGGAAGATGAAGGCACTTTCAGAGAACTACGAAATCTAATGTTCGACAACGGAAGTACACCCGAAGACGACTATTTGCGGTCGCTGGTTTGGATTGAATTGGAGAAAGCTTTGGACGAACTTCCGGAAGAACAACGGTCGGTGTTTGAATTGACTGAATTGAAAGGCCTTTCATTCAAGGAAATTTCAGAACAAACAGGTGTAACGGTGAATACACTCATTTCGAGAAAACGATATGCCGTGCTGGTTTTACGCGAACGGCTTCAGCTTATTTATGACGAATTAATAAACTTTTAAAAAATAGAAAATGAAAACAATGTTCAAAAAAAGATGGTATTTATTTGTACCGCTAATTGCAGTTGCATTTGTTGCATTTGGATTTTTCACCATGCATTTATGGAACTGGTTAATGCCCCTATTGTTCCACCTGCCCGAAATTACGTTTTGGCAAACCATTGGTTTAATGGTTCTTTCAAGGCTCATTCTGGGTTTCGGAGGACATCATGCCCGCGGACACCAGCATTGCAGACGGCAAATGCACGAAAAATGGGAAAACATGACTCCCGAAGAACGCGAGAAATTTCGCGAACACATGCACAAAAACCAACATCCATGGATGCATCGGTTTGGCGGAGCGGAAGAAGTAAAGTAAGCCTAAGGTTGGAGGCATTAAAAATTATTTTGTCATAGAAGTGCAAAGATCAGGACGTCGTTGCAAACGAAGTGAAGCAATCTTTTATTCAAAGGATTGCTTCATTAGCTTCGCTACTTCGCAACGAAATCATTAATTAGAGATTCCTCACTATGTTCGGAATGACGGTTGGCTTTGTTTTAAGGGTTGTGGAGCGTGAGGCTTTGCCTCCCGCTCCACAACCTGACCCACTGAAAGAATCTGTCATTCCGAATAAAGTGAAACGGAATGAGGAATCTCATCGACTTGAGATATCCACATTGTGCAAAAAAAATGTATAGACTTGCAATGATGGATTTAAATCTTTGCGCGCCTTTTTGCCTGAATGACTTTGTAGCATTTTTTTAATTTCTTCCACAGATTACTCTGATACCCAAAGATTGAAACTTATATTTTAAATAATCTGTGAGAATTTGTGTAATCTGTGGTGTTAATTTTCAACTATTCTAAACTTTTACACACTTTTGGAGTTTCTTTGTAGTCAGTATTTTCAAGTATAATCCAAGAATGAGTAAGTCAAAAAAACCGGAACCCGGTAAAAGGGAATCAAAACCAAACGTATTTAGTTTACTGAAACCATACCGGGGAATGGTCACTTTTCTGGTGATATTTGCCTTGTTTAGTAATGGAGTCAATCTACTACTTCCCAAAATAATTTCAAGGGCAATAGATTCTTTTTCCGCAGGCAATTTCAATTTCAAGACAGTAGTTCTGGAGTTTCTGGTGGCATCATTTGTCATCTTCTTCTTCACTTATTTGCAAAGCATTGTTCAAACTTTTGCTTCAGAGCGTGTCGCCCGCGATTTGCGCACCCGCCTTTCCGACAAAATTTCAAAGCAAAGTTATTCCTACATCCTGAAGACCAATCCGTCGAAACTTTTAACCAACCTCACGTCCGATATCGATTCCATCAAGATGTTTGTGTCGATGGCAGTGGTTACTATTTTTTCGTCGGTCTTTATGATTGTCGGCACCTGTGTGCTGCTGCTCATGATCAACTATAAATTGGCTGTACCAATCATTGCTATCATTCCATTGATTGGCGGCACCTTCGCCTTTGTTCTGCGGAAGGTCAGAGTTCTTTTCAGACGTAGCCGCGAAATTATCGACTGGTTAAACAAAGTCATCAACGAAAGCATCATGGGTTCTGCCATTATTCGTGTACTAAATTCGCAGCAGTCAGAATATCACAAATTCATGGAAGCCAATACCGACTCACGCGATGTTGGATTGGGCATACTTCGATTGTTTGCGGCTATGATTCCGATTATCACTTTTATTTCAAATCTTGCAATGATCACCATCCTTATGCTTGGAGGTCATTTTGTGATTACCGGTGAAATGTCGCTTGGAGATTTTGCTGCTTTTAACAGTTACCTGGCTTTGCTTATTTTCCCCATTATCATGATTGGTTTCATGAGCAACATTATGGCACAGGCATCGGCTTCGTATGCGCGAATCAACGAAGTTCTGGAATCTCCGGAAACTACTGAAACCGGCACTATAAAAGCCTCTTTGAATGGCGACATTGAACTTAAAAATATTAAGCTTTCATATGGTGACAAACCAGTACTAAAAGATATTTCCCTTTCAGTAAAAGGCGGAACACAGGTTGCCATTATTGGCCCAACTGCCGCTGGAAAAAGTCAGTTGCTCAATTTGCTGACTGATCTAATGAAACCCGACAGTGGAGTCATTCTGTTTGACGGAAAAGACATCGAAAGCTACGACAAGGAATCGTTCCGAAGTCAGGTGGGATTTGTACTTCAGGACAGCGTGATTTTTAACATGAGCCTGCGTGAAAACATTGCATTCAGCGATCAGGTAACCGACGAATCGCTCGAAAAAGCCATCCAAACCGCGGAATTGAAAGACTTTGTCGATTCGCTTCCGGATAAACTCAACACCATTGTTTCCGAACGAGGAACCAGCCTTTCAGGTGGACAAAAACAACGAATTATGCTGGCACGTGCGCTGGCCATCAATCCAAAAATACTTTTATTGGATGATTTCACTTCTCGTGTTGACAATGAAACCGAGAAAAAAATACTTTCAAATCTGGAACAAAATTATCCGGAATTGACACTTCTGTCGATCACCCAGAAAGTGTCATCAGTAAAGCATTTTGAGCAGATTATTTTGCTAATGGAAGGCGAGGTTATTGCCACCGGCACGCACCGAGAGCTAATGGAAACCTGTACGGAATATGTACAGATCGAAAATTCACAACGAAGTACAAGTCATTATGAAATAGACATAACAGAAGGGGATCGAACAAACAGCAAATGATTTTATGTCTATTCCATTCGCTGAAAGCTTAAGTTGAAAAACGGATGACTATACGAAAATTGTACTATTAAAAATGAAAAGGGAAACAAATGAACTATAATCTGAACCAGGCGGCTACGGCAGCAGAGCAGAAAAAATCGACACTGGCAGCGCTCCGAAAATTGCTCGATTTAATTCGGGAGGAAAAGCGGACGCTGATTCTGGCCTTTATCATCATTTTCATCAACGCTGGCTTAAGTTTGCTGGGGCCTTACCTGATTGGACACACTATTGACGCCTATATTCAAACAAAACAATTCAGTGGGGTTATTCGCTATTCGGCCATTTTGCTTGTGATGTATATGGTAGCTTTTGCAACCAATTACCTGCAAATGATCATGATGGGTGGTGTGGGAATACGAATGCTTTTTAGTCTTCGAAACGCAGTTTTTACCAAACTACAGGTATTGCCAGTCGATTTTTTCAACCAGAATAAAGCAGGTGATCTGATTTCGAGAATCAACAACGATACCGACAAACTGAACCAGTTTTTCTCGCAATCGTTGATGCAATTCATAAGCAGCATTTTTACCATGCTTGGAGCTGGTATCTTTCTGCTGAGTATCAATCCTGAATTGGGTGCCGCTGCACTTTTACCTGCATTGATCATCTGGATTTTCACCAAAGCCATTTCGCCCTGGGTGAAACGAAAAAATGCGGCCAACCTAAAAAGTACCGGCGGTTTAAGCGCCGAAATTCAGGAAAGCCTCAATAATTTCAAGGTCATCATTGCTTTTAATCGTCGCGATTATTTCCGGAAACGCTTTAACGAAGCCAATCAGAAGAATTATTCTACGGCAGTAAGCGCCGGATTGGCCAATAATATTTTCACTCCGGTTTTCGGGTTTTCGTCCAATTTAGGTCAACTCGTGGTACTGGCATTTGGTATTTACCTGATCATGACCGGAAAATTCACCATAGGTTTGCTGATTGGGTTTTTAGCCTATGTAAACAGTTTTTATCATCCGCTTCGCCAATTGGCCGGGCTGTGGGCCAGTTTCCAGGTTGCCATGGCTGGCTGGGATCGCATTTCTCAAATACTTTCGCTCGACACCAACCTCGAAGTTATTGAAGATAAAACGGTAGAAACTACCTCGTCCTATTTGTCTTTTCGTGATGTTTCATTTACCTATCCGAACGGGAAAGAAGTTTTGTATCACGTCAATTTTAACCTGGAACGCGGAAAAACATACGCGTTTGTAGGACCTACCGGAGGTGGAAAAACCACCACAGCTTCGCTGATTGCCCGTTTGTACGATGCAACGACAGGAACCATTTTGCTCGATGGAAAAGATATTCGCACCTACCAGCCCGAAGAGCGAACCAATAAAATCGGGTTTATCCTTCAGGAACCATTCCTTTTTACCGGAACTGTTCGCGACAATATTCTGTATGGAAATCCGGAATATAAAAACTTGTCGAATGATGATCTGGCTGAAGTAATTAAAGAATCGGGACTTGAAAGTTTGCTAAGCCGTTTCGATTCAGGATTGGATTCGAAAGTTCAAACAACCGGCGATGGCATCAGTCTGGGACAAAAACAACTGATTGCATTTATGCGCTCGGTACTTCGCAAACCTGAATTACTTATTCTCGACGAGGCCACGGCCAATATCGATACCATTACAGAACAATTACTTGAAATTATACTTCAAAAATTACCGGCAAGCACCACACGCGTGATTATTGCTCACCGCCTGAATACCATCGAAAATGCCGATGAAATCTTCTTCGTCAACTCCGGAGAAGTGATCCCGGCCGGTTCGCTGGCCGATGCAGTAAATCTGCTGTTACACGGGAAAAGGGAGAGCTAAATAAAAAAAAATCAAGGTTATTGGAAATCACCCTATCCGTGTGAAACAACAATAGAAAACAGTAAAACAGAAAATTATGGCATTATTAGATGATTTAAAATGGCGATACGCCACCAAAAAGTATGATCCTACAAAAAAATTAGCTCAGGCCGATGTGGATAAGATTATTGAAGCTGCACGGCTGGCACCAACGTCATCAGGTTTGCAACAGTTTAGGTTAATCGTAATTACCAACCAGGAATTAAAGGATAAAATTGTACCCATTGCAAAGGATCAACAAATTGTTGCTGATTGTTCGCACCTTTTGGTATTTGTTGCGTGGGATAAATATACCGATGAAAGGATCGACAAGCAGTTTAACTACATTACTGATGAAAGAGGTTTGCCTCGGGGCAGAATGAGCTCGTATACTGACCGGTTGAAAAAGCTTTATCTCAATCAGACCGAAAAAGAAAACTTCGTACATACCGCAAGGCAGGCCTACATAGGTTTTGGACTGGCAATTGCTCAGGCCGCAGAACTGAAAGTTGATTGCACTCCGATGGAAGGATTTAACACTGATGAACTCGACGAATTACTCGATCTACGGTCGAAAGGATTAAGAAGTGTTTTGCTATTGCCTTTAGGTTATCGTGATGCTGAAAACGACTGGTTAGAGAAAATGAAAAAAGTCAGAAAGCCGAAAGAAGATTTTGTAATCAATTACAAATGAACTTAGCTCCTGCATTCGTCTGCAGAATAGGAGCAAACAGGAAATGGAGAGTTGAAAATTATTCAGCTCTCCATTTCTGTTTTTTTCTATATAAATCCACTTCTATTATTGGCAGAAGCGTTCTCAAGGGCAAACGCCTCTACCTTTTTACTTACATTTTCACTTCCGCCGAAATTGTGATGGGATCCAATACTGTATGTTTCGCTTTTATTGCGGCATTTGCAGGATCATTGATAATGGCTCCCAGTTTTTCGAAGTCTGTTGTTTCTATCACTAAAATCACTGAATTCGGGTTATCCAAATCCTGAAAAGTTTTAAAACTAGTTACTACAGGAGAAAATAGCTTAACCCTGTCTTGATGACCTTTAAGCCATGCTTCAATGTCACCAACTTTGTGACGTGCAACGATTGTTGGCATAATTTCAGTTTTAAATGATTAATAACTTGACTTTGTATTTAAGACTTAATTGTCTTAAATACAAATTACATAACACCGATTAGTTAGGAAAGTTTTGAATGAGAAATCAACGATCTATTGTATAATTCTGAAGTAATAAATAATGACTCCAGGCTGAGTATTTAAAGTCGAAGGCTACAACTAGCCAGTGAGAAAAACGGTAAATTGCATTGGTAACTAGGTCTTGTTTCGAGATAAAATGCTTGATATTATACAGTTTCTTGTTATATTTGGAAAAACAGTTGTACAATAACTAACTAATACAATCTCTAACTAATCAAAAAACTTTAGCTTTTATGAAACATTTATCTTTTTTTGTAGTGATATTCATGGCATTGGCCTTGGCATCATGCAGTGATTCAAATCCCGTATTAAACATTGAAGGCGGCCAAATAAAAGGTGTACCTACCCCTACAAAGGGTATTGTTGTTTATAAAGGTATTCCTTTTGCTGCGCCTCCTGTTGGCGAACTGCGCTGGAAAGAACCACAACCCGTTGTGGCTTGGCAAGGTGTAAAAGTAGCTGATGCATATGGCGCTGCATCCTGGCAAACAGCATGGGACCCTAAAGGTTTTTATGGAAGAGAATGGAGAGCCAGTGGTTCTGTTCCATTCAACGAGGATTGTCTTTATCTGAATGTTTGGACTCCTGCCGCAGGACAAACAGGTAAAAAACTTCCTGTAGCCATGTGGATACACGGCGGTGGCTATCGTGAAGGTTTTGCCTTTGAACCTGAAATGGATGGTGGTGAAGACTGGGCCTCAAGGGGTGTAATTTTAGTTACAGTAACCTACCGTCTTGGCATTTTGGGATTTTTCTCACACCCGCTATTGTCGGCTGAAAGCCCAAATCATGTTTCAGGAAATTATGGAAGTTTAGATCAGGCTGCAGCACTTAAATGGATTAATAAAAACATCGATCAGTTTGGCGGCGACCCTAATAACATCACCATTTTCGGTCAGAGTGCCGGGGCGGGTAGTGTTCAGACTTTATGTGCTTCTCCGATTTCAAAAAATTTAGTCAGCAAAGCCATTAGCATGAGTGGCGGCGGATTAAGTGATGCAAGACCTGGAACGTTACTCGATACCGCAATGGTAAGCAATCAGAAAATGATGAATCAATTTGAAAAGACTACTTTAGAACAAATGCGCGCCCTCTCTTTTGACGACCTCACCAAAATCTCGAAGGACTATTCGGCAGCAACAAGTAAACGTACGATGATGGGGCCGGTTATTGATGGCTATTTTTTGACTGGCACTTTTACAACTGTTGCACGCGCCAACGAAATTCCTGACATTCCTTATATGTTTGGACTCACTGCCAACGATATGAGCGATGCCTCAAAAGCTATCGGTGATTTCTGTACGCTTCGCTCCGAAAAGGGCAGCAAACCTGCATTCGCATATATCTTTGCACGCCCATTGCCTGGTGATTCAAGCGGCGCATTCCATTCCTCCGATTTATGGTATATATTCCATTCGTTAAGACACAGCTGGAGACCATTCAATGCCGGTGACCAGGAGTTGAGCTTAAAAATGGTTGACTATTGGACTAATTTCGCCAAGTATGGCAATCCAAACGGCAGTGCAGGCGGCGACTGGACTCCATATACTCCGGCTACACCTAAATTTATGTCGCTGAATGTAGATGGTGAAAAAGCAACCTTTACAATGACCGAAACTCCTGAATACAAAGGCCCGGCATCACTGAAATAATTGACTGCTAATCTTTGGAAATGAAGATGCCTGGATATTCAAATATTCAGGCATCTTTTGTTTGTCATCGAAAGCAAAAAATATCCAAATTTGATCCTGAAACGGGAAATACGATAATTTATTTGAGCTTTTGCAACCCTTGAGAAAAAACTTTGTCAATAATTTTGAAATCGATAACATTTGAGTCAGACAGCATTCATACATCAGGATTTAGTAGCCGATAGCATAAAAGGCAGCAACAAAGCCCGCTACCAGCTTTATCAGTTGTATTCCAAAGCGATGTTCAACGTGTGTTTCCGCATGATGAACAACCGCGAGGATGCTGAGGATATGTTGCAGGAAGCTTTTGTACAGGCTTTTCAGAAACTGGAAACTTTCAGAAATGAATCTGGTTTCGGAACATGGCTAAAGACCATCACCATCCGCACCTGTATCAATGCACTGAACAAACGCAAACTTGATTTACGCTACATCGATGATTTGCAACGCTTCGAAACGGCCGAAGAAGAGCCAGAAGAGGCATTGTACACCACGGAAAACATACTGGAAGCCATGAATCAACTTCCAGAGGGAGGACGAATCGTTTTCTCACTTTACCTGCTCGAAGGATACGACCATGGAGAGATTGCACAAATACTGAAGATTGCCGAATCGACTTCGAAAACGCAGTATATGCGCGCCAAACGCAGAGTTTATGAAATTATGAAACAGACAAAAGTTTGAAGATATGAAACCAGACAAATTGGAATCGTTTGTAAACGAAAACCGGCACGAATTTGACCGAATGGAACCATCTGACCAGATGTGGGAAGCCATCAACAGACAGTTAAACGAAGAACCGAAACGCAAAATCAGGAAGTTTTCGTGGATAAAAATAGCCGCAGTGGTGGTTTTGACCCTGGCTATTCCAACAATTATTTATCAGGCTAAATTCTCAGAGCAAAAGCAATCGGAAAATGCTGCTGTTGTCGATCCTGAAGTTCAGGAATTGATTGAAGCTGAAGCATTTTATGCCCAGGAAGTCTCCGGAAAACTGGCCGAAATACAGAAATGCTATAAGGTACATCCTGAATTGAAGATGGAGATTGAAGGTGATCTGAATGAATTGGAATCGATGTACCTCTCGCTGAAAGGCGATTTGAAAGAAAACATTTCGAATAAAGAAGTAATTGAAGCAATGATTGAGAACAACCGCAACCGGATGAAGCT
>Ga0302296_1003123_pt1 | contig 10761 bp, 8 predicted proteins | sample III_Fen_N3_1_FD_194546 | JGI IMG/M metagenome (GOLD analysis project Ga0302296, IMG submission 194546) | Peat permafrost microbial communities from Stordalen Mire near Abisko, Sweden - III_Fen_N3_1 | ecosystem: Environmental > Terrestrial > Soil > Wetlands > Permafrost | place: Sweden: Abisko... | reverse complement strand
ATATAATGATAACAAACCTAACATTTGAACACTATACCAAGTTGGAGTTATAAAGCTAATACCACCAATATTTATAGCATTAAAGTAGGTTATATCACCAGTTGCAATATATAATTCGACTCTTGCCCAGAAAAATTCGTCACTGGGATTTGCATCTTTATATGAACCCGTAGATACATCACTTGGATTTGTAAATGTAACTGCAGGATTTAAGACTGCCCAGTTGTAAGCCTTTTTAGCTAAATATAAGAGTGTATCGCTATATCCTGGTAGAATTGAATTATACTTTTTGAATATTCTTGATGATTTAGCCATCATTGCAGCAAAATCAAGAGCAGCTGTTGTTGAATGTCCTACCATATAGCGAGGTAAATCATCGTTTGTTGGAGTTATCATTCCACAAAAATATAGACTTGTAAGTTTATGATATACACTACCATCAAGGGTGTCGATCATGTTTTTTAGCCAATCGGTTTCCCATTTAACTTCATCAAGAATATCGGGTAATGCGTTTGAACTTTCGGGAATGTTAAGATTTAGAGTATCGTAAATAGATGGGTAGTTTTCATATAATTGTAATAATGAAAAAACTGCTTGACTTGCATTTACAGTATATAGGTTATAATCACCAGCATCGTACCAACCTTTTGGTGCCGATAGTTTTGTTCCGGTTGGTCTATTGGTTGTTGATGCCGACGAATGAACACTTACAATATTATCTTTATGTCCTGCTGCACGTGCAAAGTTCCATTTGCCAAATTGTGCATATTTAGCTTCAATTGCAGTTGATGCACGCCATAGATAAAATGCTTTGATTGACCATTTTGATACATCGGAAAATACATCTTTACTCTTTATGTCAAAGCAAACAGATTTGCTTTCACCAACTTGTAAGTAATAGTTACCACTTGATTTAAAACTACTAAAGTCGATAACAGAAACAGTTTCACCCGAACTATTCCACGTTGTAGGTGTACTTAATAAACCAGAATAAACAACTTTGGCAGTTGACGATTCAATAAGTTTAAAAGTACTATTGTTACTTGCTGTTACAATTGCTACTTTTTGAGCATTAGTGTAAAAGCCCAAATGGTTTAATTGAAATTGTTGTGCAGATAAAGATTGTACAATTCCAACGAATAGAGAAATGAGCCATAATCGATTTTTCATAACGTGTTCAATTTAATGTTAATTAATGCTAAAACACGTTTGATTTATCGTTTAATCTGCTCGTGTTTCAGAGTTTTATTTTGTATTTTAAAGCAGCTATTTTAATACTGCTCGATATTTGATTTTTTATTTGAGAACTGTCTGTAGTTGCTCTAACTTTTTTATACGTATTTGCAAAATTCTTTTTACAATAGGGATTTCTAATTTGCTCGATGATGTATTTCTTGTTTAAATAATTGTACTTCTTTAAGCATTCGATAATCAATTCTGGATTTGTTTCTAACAAAGCATAAATTGTGTTATTGCTAGCTTGCACAAATGTTGGATTCAAATTACAAGAATAATCGAGTGTACATAAAAATCGTTCTACTATTGTTTCACTTACATTTTTAATGTTTTTGTTGACATAATTAATATAGCGTAAATCGCATTTATCGCATTGTTTGTTTTGGCAAAATGCTGTTGCTAAAATTCCAGCAAATAGCATTGTTAAAATATGTTTCATTTTCAAACTATTTAACGTTTACAAATGTATGGCTAAGTATTCTTTTCAATGTTTAATTGGCGTTCGTGTTTCAACTGTTTTTCGGTCAAATGAGGAAATCAACTATAATGTTTATAGTTGATTTCCTCATTGAAGTATGATAGTTGTTGCATATATCTACTTTGAATTATTCAAAAATGATATTGCTGTAATGCTTATAAAGCTAAAAGACTTGAATACTAGTGTTTAGTCTTCGTCGTCGAAAAATTCTTCACTTTCAGCTTCAAGTTTTTTCTTCTCAGCTAATTCTTTATCTTCAATTGCTTTTTCTTCTGCTTTTTTAACTTTGTGTTCTTTTATAGTTTCCTCTATAAAGTCCAGCAGTTCATCTTTTCCTTTTTTCTTTTCGGCAGATGTAATAACCATGTATGGTAATTCCTGCCAAGTTTCTTGTAATGCTTGTTTGAAAAGAGCTATGTTTTGCTCTGTTTTTGTACTTCCTGCTTTATCGCTTTTTGTGAAAGCTATGATAAACGGTAGCGATTTACTTCCAAGCCAATCGATAAATTCAAGATCTATTTCTTGAGGTTCGATACGTGAGTCGACTAGAACAATAACTGTTAATAGAGATTTGCGTTTTCCAATATAATCTTGAATCATTTTGCTGAAAACAGAACGTTTCGATTTACTTACTCTTGCATAACCATAACCAGGTAAATCGACCAAAAACCAATTATCGTTTATTGCATAATGGTTAATACATTGTGTTTTTCCTGGATTTGACGATATATGTGCAAGGCTTTTGTTGTTGCATAGCATGTTTATCAACGACGATTTACCAACGTTTGAACGTCCTATGAATGCAAATTCGGGGAAGTCGTTTTTAGGACAATCGTTAATTGAGCCTGAGCTCTTAAAGTAGGCTGCTTTTTTAATAATCATTTTGTATTTATCTTGAAGTGTATGAATAGCCAACAATGTAGTCGCTATTGCTTAAAAAGTCTCTGTGGTAAACAAAAAAGTAGTAAACGTTTTCTGTTTCTTGATGGGTGTTTTCTTCGTACGAACAATCAATCTTTTTGGTGCTATTGTCAACATAAGCATATTGATAATCGTACATTCCTTGTTTTAGTAATAATGTTTTGGTATAAGCATGTTTAACGCTATCGTAAACCATTTTTGAATCGTCGTTTGCTTCCCAGTTGGTAATTGCACCAAAAACATAAAGATTTCCTGTTGGTTCGGGATCATCATATTTTAATTCAAAGTTTACGTCAACATATTCCGATGTTATAGCATCATCTTGTCCAAGGTCGTTTAGGACTAAGTAATTTCCATTTAAGTCGCCATTTTTTTCGTATTCTTTAAAGCGACGAGGCTCATCGGTTTGCAGTGTGTAAACATAGTTTCGACCATTAAAACGGTAATCGCGAATATGTTCTGTAATATATTTATATGTTTTTGTGTTGAAGCGTCGGAATTCATTACCACCTTCAAATAGATTGGAACCATCGCGAGGATAACTCAATTCGTTATTGTTAACGAAGGTTGGTTCCATGCTTGATAAAGCATTATCCCAACGTCCATTCTGAAGTACATACACTTTAATATCTTGATAAGGATTACGTACATTTAAGTCATTAAGATTTAAGTCTATATTAACTTCTTGCATGAGATTCATATTCTCAACAAAAGAAGATTTTTGGACCTTAGCATTGATTGTTATAATATCATTAACAACAACCGTTCTTGTTTCAAAAACCGGTTTCGATAAATTACTATCATTATATACTTGAACAAGATAATTTCCACTTTTTAATAATGTAACATCAGCATTAGGGAATGAAAATGTATAATGAACATAATCGATTGATGTGTTTTGAGAAGGTTGCCAATTAGTAATAGGTGTTGTTTCGAAACCTTTTAAATATTCAATATTCATTAATTTTGAAGGTTGCCAATCGGCATTGCAATGAATAAGTTTGTAGCTAAACGAATGCGACTCGGCACTTAATTCATCAAACATTACTTCTATTTGTTGTCCATCGTTAAGCGTAATCATTGGAAATGATAATGGTCTTCCACTAGTATATGCTTTTATCGTTTTAAAATTAGGGGCAAATATTCGGGTTCCATTCGATGGAATTTGAATAATTACGGTGTCTTTATCGGGAATACTATCGCCTGCACAAAAAGCAAAACTCTTTGCTGCAAATACCATTATAATCGATCCTATGACGATAATTTTTTTCACTTTTTCTTTCTAAATACTGAATCAATAAATGCAATTCCTTTTGCAAATGAATTTCGTATCAAAAGTATATATAATATTAGAGTTGCTAACCATATTATTGCAATATTAAAAACAACAGTGTCGATTTCATTGCCTAAAAATAGTTTGCGTGATGCATATAATGGTGTACGTCCAAATTGATGTTCGGGTTTTATGTAAATAGGATCGATGTATTGTAAAAGACGATTTCCCTTTTGAACAACCTTGTCGAGTTCCTTGGCATTTGTTACTTGATCGGAAAGTGCGTTATTGTAATTATCTTCTCGAAGGTTTATAAAAGCATCTTTGCCATTTTTATCAATCATAGCTCGAAACTTCTGTTCACGTTTTTCAAACAAATTTTCAAACTTTTCATTAAATGCTTTTTTTACGGCTTTCAAATAATCTTTTGTGTTGATATAAACTGATGCATTAAATGATTGTAAATGCAGTTTATTGATTTCATCGAAATGTAATCCATAAACCTTATCCATTCTTTCAATTTCAGTTTTAATAACTAATAATTGTCTTTCGTTTTGTTGTTTTAACGAATCGGTGTTGATTGACGTTTTGCAATAGTCGAGTTCCGAAATAAGCTTTGGAATCAAATAATCTTTATGAAACGTAGCATCGCTCATTGCTCTATCGAGTTCATAAAAATTGCTTTGATAGGGATTATTCTTAAATTGATTTACCGCTAAGGCTTCGTAAGACCAACGCGACACCATCAAATCGCCAGCGACGGAAACATATTGATAATTGGCAATTGATTTATGTAATTTATCGAACTTAACGATTACTCCGCTTAAGAGTAATTGCGGAACTAAGATGAATGGAATTGTAATATATATAGTAACAACCGAATTGAGACTTGCCGAAATATTTAATCCAAGCATATTGGCAAAACAAGCCGTACTAAAAAGTATTGCGAAATAACTAAAAGTAAGCCCATGTATTTCTAAAATCCAGTTACCTATTAGTATAAAGGTCAATGTTTGTATTGCCGATATTATGAAGAGTAATATAATTTTCGAATTGAGATAACTGTAATGACTTAAGTTCAAAAATCGTTCGCGTTGCAATAGTTTACGATCTTTTATGATTTCTTCGGCACTAATTGTTAAACCTAGAAATAACGAACAAACTACCGACATGAAAAGATAAGCAGGTAAATTTTCGTTCTGACTAAATACAAATGCATCGGAACTTGTACCATTTCCCGAAATATATTTTGAAAATAAACCCAATATAAAAGCTAAAGCTGGAGCTTCAAGAAAGGTTATCAGTAGATATTGTTGATTGGTAATTTTCGTTAAAATGTTACGAGTTAGAAAAATCCAAAACTGTTCGATGGCTTTAGGTAATTTAAAATTGCTTGCGGGTAGGGGATGTTCGGTTTCTAATTTTGGTGTTTTAGATTGTATTTCCGAAATATAAATCTCATGCCATTCACGTGGCGATATTTTACGACTCTTGGTTAATTTTCCATATTCATCGACAACTCGTGTTTCAACAATATGGAGTATTTGTTCTGTATTAACATTTCCACAAGTTGAACATTCGCTTTCGTCGGCCATCACAAAGTTGTTTCGACGTTTAAAATAGCTAACCGCATCGATAGGATTGCCATAGTAAATTAGATAACCACCTCGATCGAGTAGCAAAAGCTTGTCGAACATTTTAAAAATGTCGGACGATGGTTGGTGAATGTTTGTTATTACAAGCTTACCTTTTAAAACTTGTTCCTTGAGTAAGTCCATTACCATTTCCGAATCCATCGACGAAAGTCCCGACGTTGGTTCATCAACAAAAAGGATTGCTGGTTCACGAATTAGCTCGAGTGCAATGTTTAATCGTTTGCGTTGACCACCACTTATGAATTTGTTCAGTGGACTTCCAACGGTTAAATCTTTAACTTCGCTTAAGTCGAGATCAGAAAGAACCTTTTCAACCGTTTCTGATAATTGTGTTTCACTCAAATTGGCAAAGCAAAGTTTTGCACTGTAATAGAGGTTTTGAAAAACGCTAAGCTCTTCAATCAAAAGGTCATCTTGCGGAACATATCCAATAATGCCTTTAATCCTATCTTTTTCTTTATATATGTCGATGCCATTGATGCAAACCGTTCCCGATTGTGGTTTAATATTTCCATTCAAGATATTGAGCAAAGTCGATTTTCCAACTCCACTACCACCCATTATGCAAATCAATTCGCCCGATTCTTCGCTAAAACTTAATTTCTTAATTCCATTTACGCTTCTCTTAAAACGATATTCGATGTCGGTTGCTGTAATTACAACCTTTGCCGTTTCCTTATCTTGTAAAAAATGTCCTGCAATGTCGCTGTAATAAATAGGTTTGGTTTTCGAACTTCGAATCGACGAACCTTTATCGAGCATTAACATTCTATCGGGAAGAATGTTCGAGCCATTCATATATAAGTTCGAGTTTCCTTCGTATTTAAAGGCATACATATTGGAACTTGCAATATGTAGAAAGTGAATTCGCCCATTTAAACCTTCACGATATGTTTTTTCGGGCGATGATTCGTCTTTTACGTCGTCGATACTGAGATATTTCGACTTACTAGGCATTTCGGTAAATCGACCAAAAGAGAAATGAAATATGTTGAAATATTCTTTTTCGCTAATATTAAAAGCTTCGGCAACCGTTTCAACAAATTCAACCTCTTTGGGCGACATTTCGTAGCCATTTTTGATGAATTCCAAAAGCTGAATCAACACCACAAACTTTTGAACCTGTTGTAGATTCTCGTTTATGTGTTGGCAAATCATCAAAACCTTTACCGAGTTCGACGATGTTCGTTTATTACTTTTCGTTTGTTCATCGGTATTGTAATGATGAACTCGAACATATTCATCGAACAGGTTTAGATATTCTTCCTGACCTCTGGTATTTAGATGTTGTTTCAGATACGATTCTACTATCTCTTTCGATGTTCCTGTTTTGCCATCTTTATCGACTTTTGCAATTATTGCAAATAACTGCATCAAGGCTCTTAAAATCTCTTCACTCATTCTTATTCGCTCTTTGCAAAACTTTTGAAACTTGTTGTATGAAAAATTCGCCCAATCATTATCCCAACACAACCTTTGTATGTTCGAAGTTTAGGATCGTTCGTTTTGGGAACAATCATCTCTATCATAATCGGTTCTGTTTCGGTTGTTGAACAATTATATATCCGTGAACCTTTACGACTATCAAATAAAATCAACTCTTTCGATTTGCGTTCTATTTTCCACACTGTGTCGACTGTTGAAACTTTTTTGTATGCTGCAATTTCGAAAATGATATCACCATAATTATCTCTTAATGGCTTTCCCCAGTCGTCGAGTTTAGGAATGGGCTTTCCTTTTTTATCTGTTTTGAATAATGGGATTTGATTTTCTTTTTGTTCAATTCTATCAACAATACGTCGATATTCTTTTACCATCTTAAAAACCTTAAATTGTACTTGTCCTAGTTTCGGTTCGGAACATGTCATTATTCGAATGTCGTTGCCCGAATATAAAATGGCTTGTACCTTACAAGTATCGCCTGGTGAATATTTACCGTAGGTCGATTGTCCTCTAAAATCATACGATTTGCCAAAATCTTCGACTTTACAATATTGATTTGTTTTGCATAATTGAGCGTTCGATTGTGTTAATGGGAAACATAGCATACTTATAATAAGGATGAATGTGATTCCTTTTAATGGGGATTTATTTATGGGAAATAATTGGGCAAACACGAGGCTTGCCCCTACGGGATTATCGAATAATTTCATTTCGGAATTCAATTACCTTTTCGCCAATTTCTTTATATTGTTCTTTTGTAATTAATATGCCATCGCGATTTGTTCCAAGCTTTACATACGATGCTTGGAGATCGACTAATTTTGAAATATGTGCATTGATTTCGGGCGTTTTCTTTAATGTTGCAAGGTAATCGAGCAGATTATCGAGCAAATAACGTTGTTCGGTTATACGTTGAACAATTCTGTCGTTTTGATCGAATTTTTCAACAGAATTGAATCCTAAGTACAAACTCTCAACCCATCCACCAATTAAAATTGGTCCTAAAATATTCGATTTGTTATTATCTTCAAGATAATTGCACACCTTCCAATACGAATCGTTGGTTATTTGATAGAGCGAATCGCTACTATTGAGGTTTTTATCGATGCGTGTAACAATCGATTTGTCGTAACCATCATTAACCCCAAGTTCGCCTGCAAAGTTTTTAAGTGTTTTAAAGTAATTGTTGGTTTGTTGTTGTTGCTCATAAACGGTGCAATAAGCCAAATCGGAAGCATAAATTCCAAAGTTTATGGCTTTTTGCTCACTCGTAACATATTTCGATGAATTACTGAGTTTGTTCAATGCTTGAGCATTGTATAGAGCCTTATTTTCACGAATAAATAAATAAAATTCAACTGGCGAGGGGAGTTTTACCTTATTATTTACATTAGTCGAGTCGGTTTTAACGAGTTTAAGCGAATCGCTTCCTGTTTCCGAATTGTTCGACTGATTAGTACACGCAAAAAATAATGGGATGGACGTTAATATGAAAAAAATACGTTTCATAATGTATGTAGTATTACAATTTTACCTAGATATCTTAATTAAAAATATTCGCCGAATAGCAAACAATAGCAAAGATAAACTTTTAATCGAAATTGTAATAAGAACGAATAACTAATAGCAGTGAAAACGCAATTAAGGAATTATTAATAATAATTAGGCTAAAGCCAAGTATCTTTCTGGCTATTTTAGACCGTTGGCTAAAACCAAACGGCAATGAAAAGTATAATTTCGAGAATTTTATTGCCGTCGGATTTATCCGACGGATACAAAAATGTCTGACAGATGGGCTTTTAGCCCAATTCGATTATAATAAGTTTAAATGCGTTTTCACAATAACAAATAGCCATCTCGAAATGAAATAATGCAAACTTTCACAAAATATTGCCATCATGAAATGAAATTATGTAGCCATTACATAAAATATTGGCATCGTTACATAAAATATAGGCATCATTACATCAAATTATATAAACAATTACAAAATATTGCTATCTCGAAATGTAATAATATAACCATTACATAAAATATAGGTAGCGTTACTTAAAATTGAGCCTTAGTGAAATCAAATAATGTAAACTTTTACAAAATATTGACACTTCGAAGTGAAATAATGAAGCAATGAAATGAAATATCGGTATCGTTACATAAAATATAGGCATCATTACATAAAATAATGTAACTATTTACAAAATATAGTAAGCTCGAAGAGAAATTATGTCTATTTAAATATACTTCAACAAACTCAGCTTAGTAAAAACTTCACCATCGGTCACCCTGAGCTTGTCGAAGGGCTTTTAAATCCTTATTAAGATTTAATTTCAATCACATGTTTTCAGAATATTCTTTTTACCATAACGAATGACTTTTGTTTTTTTAATAGTGCGTAGCCATATAATTAAAAAATATGTGTTATTCATGTACATTAAAAAGCGGACATTCCTAGTTTATAGTTTGTGAAATATCTTTTTGATAAAATTTTTTAAAAACTATTGTTTTATGTTATCAAATTTTACAAATTTGCAGCCGTTATCGTCCGAGAGCGAAAACAACGAAAAATATAGATTGTAAAACATAAAAGGAATTAGAATGGGTACAAATGAAAAACAGTTTTGGGATATGCTAAAGAATAGTATATCGTATGGACGTAAAAATGAAATAATGTGGAATGGATTTCCCATTATTAAAACAAGGTTTGAAGCTACAGAAGCATTTGAAATGCAAATAGCAGAAGAGTTTTTGAAACAGCAGCAAAGCAAAACCGAGGGACATACAATAAGTAAACGTGCCGAAATAGACGGTTTAGTTAAAAGTACCTATCGTTTGTCGCGTAATTTGGCATTTTATGCAAAAGAAACACATAATATGATTTTGCTTTCTGCTATCGATTTTGCCGAAACCGACTTAAAACAAGCATCGGAGGTTGATAAGTTTAATCATTTTAAAACAATTGTTAAAAATGGTCGCGATTATCTCGAACATTTAGAAAATTATGGAGTTAGTGCACGTGTAATCTCTGCATTAGAATCGTCAATAGCTTATACCGAAAAGCTTCCTGCACAAGTAAATCTTGTAAGTAGCGACCATAAAATGGCAACCAAAGCAATAGCTCAATTGATAGTTGATGCTCGTAAAAATCTAGATATACTCGACGATGCTTTTGAAGGTATGGTACACGATGAAACGTTCCTTGATGGTTGGTTCGATGCTCGTAAAATAAAAGGACGTCATCAAAGTAAAAAAAGCGAAATGAGTAAAGAATTGCATGAAACCCTAGTTTAATTTGTGTTCATTGTATAGTTCAATGTAATATTAAAAAATAGAATAAGGAGTATATATAAAAAACAATTTTCAAAATTAGCCATATAGTAAGCCGCCGTAGAGACGTAATATTTTACGTCTCTACAGTAATATTATACGTCTCTTGCAAAATTTAAAAGGTTTTACAAAAAAGGCATAACGAAAAAAATGAAATTTTAATAATTCCCGAATATAATATAGAGTAAGCCGAAAATCTAAAGAGTAGGTACAATAAAGTAAAAATTAAATGTAAATGAAAAGGTTATCGTTAATTGCAATGATTGTTTTGATTGCAAATGTATCAATGCTTAAAGCACAAACGACAAAAGGGAAATATTTAGTAGGAGTCTCATCAGCCATTAGTGCAAGTGGAGAATCAAATTCTTTTTGTAGTATGGGGTATAGTACTAGTAAAACTAACTATGGTTCATCAAAAAGTACATCAAATA
>Ga0302296_1003121_pt1 | contig 10765 bp, 6 predicted proteins | sample III_Fen_N3_1_FD_194546 | JGI IMG/M metagenome (GOLD analysis project Ga0302296, IMG submission 194546) | Peat permafrost microbial communities from Stordalen Mire near Abisko, Sweden - III_Fen_N3_1 | ecosystem: Environmental > Terrestrial > Soil > Wetlands > Permafrost | place: Sweden: Abisko... | reverse complement strand
TTGACCAAATGCCACAATTCCCGGGTGGGGAGGCTGTATTGATGAGTTCAATCGCTCAGAATCTTAAATACCCGGTCATCGCTCAGGAAAATGGAATTCAGGGGAAAGTAATCGTACGCTTTTTGGTAGAAAAAGATGGCTCCATTTCAAAAGTCGAAGTAGTGAGGAGTCTCGATCCGGCCTGTGACAAAGAAGCTATCAGGCTTATAAGATCACTGCCCAAATTTATCCCCGCAAAACAAAATGGCGTAAATGTGGCTGTGTGGTACACTTTGCCGATAACATTTAAGCTGAAATAGGCAATTCAACTTTATTCAAAAGCCGGAAGGGAATATCCTTTTCGGCTTTTGACAAGTCTTTGATAAAGTCAGATCTTTTTATTTGTAAAAAACAGATGAACTTTTAAAAGAGTTAATTGAACTTGTCTACAGTTGATTTAACCAGAGTTGAAAGATAGTTTAGTGGAAGTAATTCAAATTTACTTCAGGATGAAAGTTCTGACATTTACCCATATTTTAATTAAAGTCTATGAATAAATCAGAATAATCTGATTTATTCATAGACTTTAATTATATTTGCCTTGTATTGAATAGAAGGTGATATGAAACGTAAGATTTTACAGCAATTGATAAATTGGAAAAATAATCCGAAACGGATGCCACTTATTGTTAATGGTGCACGTCAGGTTGGGAAAACATATATCTTAAAAGAGTTTGGAAATTTGCATTATAATCAGGTTGTATATATCAATTTAGAAACCAATCTGTCAGTAAATTCTTATTTTGATACCGACATTAACCCATTACGAATTATTCAATATCTGTAAACTGTAAACAATACCCGTATTATTCCCGGCGAAACACTGATTTTTTTAGATGAAATACAATCCTGCACGCGGGCTTTGACTTCTTTAAAATCATTTTGTGAAGAAGCACCGGAATTTCATATTGTGGCTGCCGGTAGTTTATTGGGTGTAGCCTTAAACAAAGAGAAGTTTTCTTATCCTGTGGGGAAAGTCGATGAACTTTCGATGTTTCCAATGGATTTAGAGGAGTTTCTTTGGGCGATGGACAAAGAAATGTTAAGTCGCGAAATAATTAATCATTTTACCAATAATGAAGCATTGCCGGATATTTTACACTTTCAGGCGTTGGATTTGTACAAACAATATCTCATTGTAGGAGGTATGCCTGCTGCTGTACTTGAATTTATTGAAACGAAGAGTCTTATTACTGCAACCGATATTCAAGGTCGCGTATTGAATGAATATATTGCTGATATGGCAAAATATGCAAGTGCGACTACAAGTGTAAAAATTCGTGCATGCTATAATTCAATACCAGCACAATTGGCAAAAGAAAATAAAAAGTTTCAATATAAAATGGTGCATAGAGGTGGTACTGCCAGTATTTTTTGGGAGTCAATCGAATGGCTCAACTATGCAGGTGTTGTCCTTAAATGTCAAAAAATCACACATGGCTTTTTGCCTATCGCAGCTTATGTTGATAGAAGTGATTTTAAACTATATATGAGCGATATAGGAATGCTTATCATGAAATCACGTATGCCAAATCAACTAATACTTTCGGAAATTGACGAAGATAATGGCTTTATGGGGGTTATATGCGAAAATTATGTAGCACAGGCATTCGTAAGTAATAACTTTCCCCTTTATTATTGGAAAAATGAAAATACGGCTAAACTCGATTATGTCCTTCAAATCTCCGGAAAAGTGATACCCATCGAAGTAAAGACCGGTAATCGGACCAAATCAGTTAGTCTGTCGATGTTTGTAAAGAAATATAACTGTCCCTATTTAATTCGAATTTCTAAAAAGAATTTTGGTTTCGAAAATAATATCAAATCGGTACCACTATATGCTGTATTTTGTATTGAATTAAATTAAAGATTAAAATTTCAACCTACAATAATTCTCTAAAATAAAAAATGGAAAAATACGCCCAAATTATTGGCTCACTCACAGTTGAACAAAAAATTGATTTTCTTGAAAAAGTATTATTGAATTCCAAAGAGTTACAATCTCAATTTGTAAATTATTTCACTAATGATCAGAAAGATAAAGTTAGTATTGCTATCGATTTTAACGAAAAAGTTATAGAATTAGCCGAAGATTATCAAGAAACCCTTGAAGCCCTTGATTTGAATGAACCCGACTACGACCGTTACCACAACAGACACGACAGGTATTATGAAGAATGGGAAATGGCGCAAGAGGCTGTGGAAGAAGAAGTGGATGAACTATTCAAGTCACATCAAGCAGAAATGATTGCAAATATTTCACAAGGAAATATTCAATTGGCAATGGCTCAACTTACGGGCTTATTGATTGCTTGCTATGAAGCTGATGTAGATGATGATTATAACAATTTAGGCGATTCACAGACATATTTTGTCGATAGCCTAAAAGAGGTGGAAAAAGAAATGGAAGTAGTAATTAATCAAACAATTTTTAACACTAAGTCTGTCTCTGAAACAATTAAAGATGTCATGCTTTGTTTTAGAACGGGGAAAGCAAATTTATTTTTACCGGACATTCATGATTTGATTATGACAACACTTTTGCGCAACAATACAGAAAGTTGTGAGGCTGTTTATGAATATTGCAAACAAAATATTAATAATATCGAACTTTTTCCAAATACTTATCTTCAAGCAGTTCGTATTATCAATTCTGAATTATGGGTGGCGGAAGCTGAAAAACTTTGTAAATTCAACGTGAAAGTTGCGGCTGAATTGCTTGAATATCAATCAACAGCGGATAAAATATCCTTTCATAAAAACGCTAAAATTCTTTTTCCAATATTTTCAATCAATTTGATCAATTTGATTGCAAGTGCAATTGATGATGAGTACGATGTTGAGTTCAGCAAAAAGATATTGATTTACAAAACTAATTCTCACAGAAAAATCGAAGATTATAAAAGATTGGCTCGACTGTTCACCAATGAAGAAAAACTTTATTTTATAAAGACTTTTAGAGATAGCTTTTCTTATGACTTCTATATCCAAATGCTGGAAACTGAAGAAATGGACACTGAAATTTTAGAATATGCAAAAATTTATAATGGCTATTTATCAAAGCTATCAATTATAATGCGCTCTGTTATAAATAAATATCCAGCTCAATGTTTTGATATATCAAAACCAAAAATTGAAGTATCGCTCCAAAATAATATGGGTAGAAATTATTATCATGAAGTTGCTGAGTTGTTGAGATTTCTTTTAATGTCGAAAAGCAATACGATTGCAGTGTATGAATTAATAGAAGAGATATGTAAAATCTACTCACGCCGACCGGCTTTGAAAGATGAACTAAAAGCGGTGGGTTTGCTAAAAAGATAATTGAAATAAACTCTGTCAGCTGAGATATCATAAAAGGTGAATAATTAGTAGAATCAATTAAAGTTTATGAAATGACATTTTCTTATCTATTTTATTTTCACTAAAACCTGTCAATCTGTTTGAATATAACAGAGTAGAACGAGTATTATCAATCCCCAAAAAATCACTATTTTACTTAGTTTCTATACCATTTTCGTGAAAAATATCGTACCTTTACGCGCGAAAATTTGATGTTTAAAAAGAAAAATGTAATTTTATGAATGTAGTTACAAAAACCATCACATTGGGTGATGGACGTACCATTTCTGTAGAAACAGGGAAGTTGGCTAAACAGGCTGATGGATCTGTAATGGTTCGCATGGGTAACACCATGCTGTTGGCCACTGTTTGTTCGGCCAAAGATGCTACTCCGGGAACGGACTTTATGCCACTATCGGTGGATTATAAAGAAAAGTTTGCTTCTTTTGGCCGTTTTCCTGGAGGTTTCCTTCGTCGTGAAGGTCGTGCTTCGGATTATGAAATTTTAGTGTCACGTCTTGTAGATCGTGCATTACGTCCTTTGTTTCCGGATGACTTTCATGCGGATACTTTTGTTACCGTAACCCTTTTCTCGTCTGATGGTGTTGATATTCCTGATGCTTTAGCCGGTTTGGCTGCTTCAGCTGCATTGGCAGTTTCGGATATACCTTTCAATGGCCCGATTTCGGAAGTTCGTGTTGCCCGAGTTAACGGGGAATTCGTAGTGAATCCTACTTTTGCTCAGTTAGTAGATGCAGATATGGAAATCATGGTTGCTGCCACACTGGACAACATTATGATGGTTGAAGGTGAGATGAAAGAAGTAAGCGAGGATGATTTGCTGAATGCTATGAAAGTAGCTCATGAAGCGATTAAAGTTCAATGCCAATTGCAGTTGGATTTAATGGAAGCAGTGGGTAAGACTGTGAAACGTACTTATTGCCATGAAGAAAAGGACGAAGATCTGAAAAAAGATGTTTGGGCTAAAACTTATGACAAAGCGTATGTACTGGCAACTGCCTGTAATACCGATAAACACTCTCGAAGTGATAACTTTGAAGCTGTAAAAGCAGAATACATTGCTGCTCTTGATCCTGAAGAAGCTGCTGCTAAAAAAGGATTAATTAATAAATATTACGAGCAGGTAGAAAAAGAAGCCATGCGTCGTTCAATCCTGGATGAAGGCAAACGTCTTGATGGTCGTAAAACTACCGAAATCCGTCCTATCTGGTCGGAAGTGGATTATTTACCCGGAGCTCATGGTTCGGCTATATTTACACGTGGTGAAACTCAATCTCTGACTACTGTTACATTGGGAACCAAAATGGATGAAAAACTGGTTGATGAAGCATTGGTTCGTGGTAAAGAGCGTTTCTTGCTACATTATAATTTTCCACCTTTCTGTACAGGAGAAGCTCGTGCATCACGTGGAGTCGGTCGTCGTGAAATTGGTCATGGAAATTTAGCTTTTCGCGCACTTAAAAATATGATTCCTGAAAACTATCCATATGTAGTTCGCGTTGTTTCGGATATTCTTGAATCAAACGGTTCGTCGTCGATGGCAACAGTTTGTGCCGGAACACTGGCACTGATGGATGCAGGTGTTGAAATCAAAAAACCGGTTTCGGGTATTGCTATGGGTTTGATCTCAGAAAATAAAGGTACAAACTTTGCTGTTTTATCGGATATTTTAGGAGACGAAGATCACTTAGGCGATATGGACTTTAAAGTAACAGGAACAAAAGATGGTATTACTGCTACCCAAATGGATATCAAAGTAGATGGTCTTTCTTTCGAAATACTTGAAAAAGCATTGAGTCAGGCAAAAATTGGCCGTATGCATATCCTTGGTAAAATACAGGAAACATTGGTTGGACCACGTGAAGAAATGAAACCTAATGCCCCACGTATTATTGTGATGTTCATTCCGAAAGAAATGATTGGTGCGATCATAGGGCCTGGAGGAAAAATTATCCAAAACATGCAGGCTGAGACAGGTGCCAATATTACCATTGAAGAAATCGGTGATCAGGGACGTGTTGAAATTGCAGCCAACAATAAAACTGCTATCGATGCAGCTATTGCCAAAATCAAAGGCATTGTAGCTATTCCTGAAGTAGGTGAAACTTATCCTTCGAAAGTAAAATCAGTGATGCCTTACGGTGCATTTGTTGAATTTATGCCTGGTAAAGAAGGTTTGTTACATATTTCGGAAATCGACTGGAAACGTATTGAAACCATGGATCAGTCGGGTATCAAAGAAGGCGACATTATTGATGTTAAACTGTTGGATATTGATCCTAAAACAGGTAAATTCAAATTATCTCGCAAAGCATTGATGCCACGTCCTCCACGTGAAGAAAAACCGGTAACTGAATAATTCTCTTATCAACTAAAAAAAAGCTGCAATCCATTTGATTGCAGCTTTTTTTGTTTAAATAGTCTGATTGATTTATGGTCTGTAACCTGAATCTTCAAGCATCTTCTGATAATTATTTTCCTTCATTAAATCGGTTAATGATATATTAGGGTTCTTATTCATGTAACTCTGAACAATTTGCCACCCAAGCCATGTTCCCATTCTACCAGGTGAATCCTGTGACAGTGGAGCAGTAAAGGGCGCATCATTCATGTATTTTTTGATAAGCAGTACATCAGTCGAAAATAAATGCTTCTGATCGATAATATATCCCCATACCTGTTTTTCGTTCGTAGTGGCCCATTTCCATTGTTCAGCACTATAACCCATTATATCTTGAGGCTTCTCTTCGGGCATAAAAACTGATAGTAGATACATAACCTTCCCTCGGAAAAGCATATTATCCATTAACCTGTACTCAGAACTATTCATAATAAACATCCTGAAAAGAGTTGCTGAGACTAAATCAGTTGCCAGGCATTCACGGCGCATATTATACGTCATATACTGGTAGGTAAAATTTTTATAGGCAGGATAGTTACTTCCTAAATAAAAATCAGTTCCGATACCAATAAATTTATTGTTCATCATGATTGACCGGTTAAACCCTGAAACAAAGAAATAAACCTCCGGTAATTTTACTTCAGGGAAATAATAATGAATGTATGTATAGGCATCTGAAACCTGCTTTTCAATATCTGTAACATTTTGAAAAGTTTGCAGTGTCTTTTTATTGACCGATTTAAAAGCAGTATCAGTCAAAAACTGATGGAACAGATTCCTGACAGCTACAGTATCAGTCGCTGCTGTATCCAGAATGTTTGAAGTGAAAGCCGGTAAAAAATCATGATACCTGGAATACAAACTATCTAACCCGACTTTCATATTCGTTGTGTCGAGCGATAACAAATCTTTGTCAAACCGGTGAATCTTTACGTCAACACGGTTTTTTGATGTGTCAATTTTAAACCGGTTATTATTACTGCATGAACCAAGTACTAAAATCAGACAACAACTATAGATAATAAGAAAATAAGTCTTTTTCATTTGAAATATTTTATAGAAAAAGCGCAAATACAATCATCAAATTGTATTTGCGCTCATTAATTAGTTCGAATTTATTTACGACTTTTAATCGCTTTTTGTTGTTCCTGTTGCATCTTTTCCAACCTACTCATAAACCCACTTTTCTTTGCAGGTTTTTTTGCGTTGATGGATCGTTTTGCATGAAGTTCCTCTAACATTTTCTTTTCATCAACTGTTGCACGAATAGCATAAGTCTGACCAATTGATATTAATGTTGAAATAAAATAGTAGTAACTCAATCCCGAAGCGTAATTATTAAACATAAACAAGAACATCAGAGGCATTAAATACATCATCCATTTCATCATACCTCCACCCATTTGATCATTGGTAGGAGTATTAGCCATGTTTAGTTTCGTAAATACAATATTCGTTGCTGTCATTAACAGACAGAACAGACTGATATGATTTCCAAAACCAAAAGGAACAGTGAATGGTAATGTCATGATCGAATCATAGGCAGATAAATCGGTTGCCCATAAAAAACTCTGTTGACGTAATTCAATCGATGCCGGGAAGAAGCTAAACATAGCAAACAAAATAGGCATCTGCAATAGAGTAGGCAAACAGCCACTCATTGGACTAACGCCGACTTTCCCATACAAATCCATAGTTGCCTTTTGTCGTTCAGCAGCTTTGTCTGCAGGGATCTTTGCATTTATTTCATCTATCTCAGGTTTTAACACCCTCATTTTGGCACTTGAAATATATGACTTGTAGGTCAACGGAAATAAAACCAGTTTTATTACTACTGTCATCAGTAAAATAATGAGTCCGAAATTACTCATAAACGTACTGAAGAAATTAAACATTGGTATGATGGCAAATCGGTTTACCCATCCAAATATCCCCCAACCCAGTGGAATTAATTTGTTTAATTGTAAATCAGAATCGGCTTTTGTGCCATTATCAATTGCAGAGAGTATTTTATACTGGTTTGGTCCGAAGAAAAAACGAAATGTAGTTGGTATTTTACCTGTCGGATCGAATGGAACCGTCATTTCGGAAGTATACGCTTTCAAATATCCTGAATTCTCATTTTCAAGTGTACTTTTCAACGAAATAGAATTCATTGCATCATCGGCAATGAGTATACTGCTGAAAAACTGATCTTTGAAAGCAATCCATTTTACTTTATTTGTAAGTTTCTTTTCCTCCGTTTTGCTTTCGCTGAGTTTTTCAACATCATCGGCAACATATTTGTATTGAATCGAAGAATAACGGTCTTCAAATTTACGTCCTTTTTCCTGTTGACGAATTTTTGACGACCATTGCATATCCAATGAGTTTGTTCCTGCAGGCATTACGGTATTCATGCTATTGGCTTTCAACCCAAAACTAACCATATAACTTTTAGGAGGCAATGTATATGCAAAATCAAGATAGGCATTTCCTGTAGTTTTCAATCGTAAAATCAATGTCTGATTTCCTTTGGCATCTTTTGTTATTCCCGATACCGGTTCGAAATATAAATTGGAACTGTTTAGAACCCTATTATTATTGGTAACAAAAGTAAATCCGGTACTACTCTCTTTTGCATCAAACAATATCAATGGCAGGGAGTGATTTAAAGAGTCACGTTTAGAATATTTTTTTAATTGAACAGAATATACCCGACCACCTTTATTACTTAAGGTTATTTTGACAAGGTCGTTTTCGATGGTGTAGAATTTTTCAGTTCCTTCTGCTGAAGCACTGAAATCACCAAAGATATCTGCGGTTTTTACTTTTGATGTTGAATCGTTAACAGCCAATGAATCTTTTGCAACAGTTCCTTTTGACACTTTTCCTGCAAGCTCGGCTTTGTTTTGTTCAACCAAAGCAATAGAATCGTTGTAACGTTTTACAGCCAGATCTTTTTGACTGGGTTTATTTAACTGTGAAAATCCAATAACAATAAGTGCTATCAGTACAAATCCCAGAATTGTATTTTTATCCATAAATATTTAATTACCAATTTTATTTAGTTTAATTTTCTATGCATGATCATAGTTCTCAAATCTTATATTCTTATTTCGTTATTGCTGCCTTTATAAAGTTGATAAACAATGGATGAGGATTAACAACCGTACTGCTATACTCAGGGTGAAATTGCACTCCGATATACCATTTATGCGATTTCAGCTCAATAATTTCTACTAAATCGGATTCTTCATTCATTCCGCTACAAATCATACCTGCTTTTTCGAATTCTTCTTTAAAGGCATTGTTAAATTCAAAGCGGTGACGATGACGTTCGCTTATATTTTCTTTGCCATAGATTTCGTAGGCCTTGGTTCCCTTTTTCAATTTGCATTTAAAAGCTCCCAAACGCATACTTCCGCCCAGATTCAGTATGTTTTTTTGTTCATCCATGATGTCTACTACATTATGCGTAGTATTCGGATCGATTTCAGTGCTGTTTGCATCTGGATAACCCAATACATTCCGTGCAAATTCTACGGACATGGTTTGCATCCCCATACATATTCCCAGACTAGGGATATTATTTTCACGTGTATATTTCAATGCTGCGAATTTACCTTCCATACCACGTTGCCCAAATCCGGGCGCAACAATAACACCATCAAGGTTCCCTAATTTCTTCTCTACATTGGTTTCATCCAGTTTATCGGAGAGAATTAATTCCAGTTTGAGTTTCTTATTATTATATGCACTTGCATGCAGTAACGATTCAATAATAGATTTATAAGCATCAGGCAACTGGACATATTTACCAACGATACCTATCTTGACTTCCTCAGTTGCATTTTCAAGTTTTTCGACAAAAGTAATCCATTTTGTCATGTCGGCTTGTGGTGTCTTTTCAAGGTCAAAGCCCATTTTAGTCAAAACAACTTCATCCAGTTTTTCCTGTTGCATGTTCAATGGAACACGATAAATGGTGGAAACATCGATGGATTGCATAACCGCACTTGGTTCTACATTACAAAACAGAGCTACTTTTTTACGAATTTCTGCCGAAATATTATGTTCGGTACGTAATACAAGGACATCAGCCTGAACTCCTTCTTCCTGTAAAGCTTTTACTGAATGTTGGGTGGGTTTGGTCTTTAACTCTTTTGAAGCCGCAAGATAAGGGACTAATGTAAGATGAATGATTAATGCATTTTTGCCCATTTCCCATTTCAACTGGCGTACGCTTTCAATATATGGCAAAGATTCTATATCGCCAACAGTCCCTCCGATTTCAGTAATTACAAAATCGAATTCACCCTTGGCTCCTAAAAGTTTGATATTGCGCTTAATTTCATCTGTAATGTGAGGAATGATCTGAACGGTTTTACCTAAATAATCACCACGTCGTTCTTTGTTAATTACATTTTGATAAATACGGCCTGTAGTAATATTGTTGGCGCGATGAGTCTCAACGTTCAGGAAACGTTCGTAATGTCCTAAATCTAAATCGGCCTCATGGCCATCGACAGTTACATAGCATTCGCCATGTTCATACGGGTTGAGTGTACCTGGGTCAATATTGATATAAGGATCCAACTTTTGATTAGTTACCTTAAAACCTCTGGCTTGTAATAATTTACCCAGCGATGCAGCAATAATCCCTTTGCCCAGTGAGGATGCGACACCACCGGTTACGAAAATATACCTTGTTTCTTTCACGATTTTGTTTTTACTTAAAATTACTACGTTAAGTTTCGTATTTTTAAGTCTGCAAATTTCGGAAAAAAAAACGGATAACGAAAATGCTTGAAGCAAATTATGTTTAAAGAAATCATAATAATGAATTGAATACCAAAAACATTCTGTTTTTAAACAACTTCATGGAATCAAAAATCAAATTAAGTATGTCAGGAGGGAAATTAATTTACACGATAGTTCATCCCTGTTTCATAAATAGTTTCTTAAGACACCGTCCAGTGA
>Ga0302296_1003119_pt1 | contig 10777 bp, 12 predicted proteins | sample III_Fen_N3_1_FD_194546 | JGI IMG/M metagenome (GOLD analysis project Ga0302296, IMG submission 194546) | Peat permafrost microbial communities from Stordalen Mire near Abisko, Sweden - III_Fen_N3_1 | ecosystem: Environmental > Terrestrial > Soil > Wetlands > Permafrost | place: Sweden: Abisko... | reverse complement strand
TTTTCTTCAGGTAGTAAATTTTGCTATTTTGCGTGGTGAAATGAAACCTGAGGTTATTGAATTCTATGGTTTAAAGGCAAATTCGAAGGCAACACCTCCCCTTAATCTGGAAGCAAACGTAATGACCTGGGGTGAACGGATTATTGAAGGTGAGCAGAAGCGTGTATTAAAAGGTGGAAGTCCGATTTATAGTCCATCAATTGCCTTGGTAAAAGTACATTACGAAGAATTTGTTGAGGCTTATCGTCACCAGAAAATGCTTCAGAATATTACCAATCGTGCCTCGATGAAAGTTGCCGAATTGCGCGAGCAGGCAGATCAGCTGATTCAGGAAATGTGGAACGAAGTTGAAAACTCGTTGGTTCATCTGTCGGATGACGAGAAGAGAGAGAAAGCTTCGGAATACGGAATCGTATATGTTTATCGTGCTTCGGAACAAAAGAAAATCGAAGTTGAAAGCTTACAGCAAAGTATTGTTTTTTCTTAATAAATCAATCAATTCGTGATGCCTGTGAATCAATCTGATTTGCGGGCATTTTTGTTTTAGCCTGTTCGCTACGGAAAATCACAAAAAGCAAAATTCCAACAGCCAAAAAGCTTATAACTACCAAAGGAAATTGCTCCGATCCAGTTCCCCATTCTTCAATGTCTTTTGATAATACTCCCTTACCAATAAGAAAATAACCTAAGACTCCCATCAAGTTGTTTACGAAATGTGCCAGAATTGGAACCCACATGGTTCCAGTCCACACCAGCAAGTAGCCAAACATGGCACCAAGAGCCATCCGGGGAAGAAAGCCATAAAACTGCATGTGCAAGGCACTAAATAAAAAGGCAGAGATCCAGATGCCCCAATGGTAATTCTTCGTCCAATCTGAAAAAATCCGCTGAATAACACCCCGAAACATCAGTTCTTCCCCCAGAGCCGGAAGAACTGCGATCATGAAAATATTAAACATCAAACCAGAAATACCATCCACCTTCATGAACTTTTCAATCATTACCTGAGCTGCATTTTCCATGTTTTTCATCCAACCTTCAAGTCCGGATATAGACTCCGGAAAAGTCATTTGGCTGTTGATTGCTCCCAAAAAATTGATAAATGGAATAACCGCCAATAGGCAGATTGATGCCAATAAAAAAGATTGGACTCTTGTTGAACGGTTTATTTTCAGGTATTCGCTAAAATTACCCTGGTATAACCATCCAATAATAAAAGGCGGGACAACAAATAATCCTATAGATTGAATGACCTGAAAATATTTCAGCAGATTGATTCCTTCCGGCGAATTCAGGCTAGTTTCTGACATGCTGTTCATCAGACCACCCAAGCCGTAGATCGGAATAACGGCAATCATCCCAACAACCATAAATATGAAAACTGAAGCTACCATAACAAATAGGGAAAACATCAGTTGGGCAAAGGGTTTCATTCCGCGAAATGCAGTAAAGTCCATGTGTGAATTTTTTTGTTCAGGAACAAAGATAAGTTTATAAAAGTTCCAAAGTAGCAGAGTTCCAAAGTACCTAAGTTAATTTTCGCTAATTTGAAGAATGCTTGGGTCTTTCATTACTTTCTGTTGATCAGTTCTCCTATTTCAGCCAGATGCAATTGCAGATGAGGCAGGTACCCTTCAATGTTTTCGCGAAGTGATATGAGCTGATCCTCGCCACTGATCCATTGATTTTCGAGCATAGTTTGGTCAACGTTTCGAACAACATGAATGAAATGCAGGTTGGCGTATTTCCAGAGCTGAACCAGATTGTACCAGTTTTCATGCTGGTAATCCTGAATAGCAATCCAACGATCGTTGTTTCCCATTGTGGCATAATTCGGAAATGTCATTGGGTTTTCGCGGTATTGCAAATGAACAATCCGGTGCGTGTTGTTCGATGCCGAATCGAACAAATGCCCCAGAATCTGCCGGATACTTCGGTTCTGAATGTTCTTCCGGTTGCTAATTACTTCTTCTGAAAGTGCCAGCAGGCGCGATTCCCAGATATCAAGTAATTGAAGTATATTTTGGCAGGAAATTCCAAATGGATTCATATCGATGGATTTTAAATGGAAATTATACTTTTTTGAATTCATGATTGCAATCAAAACAATAATAAGCCTTCCGCTGATAGAATGGATAACTTATAAATGCGAATATGCTTATTAACGAAAAAATCAGAACACTCCATAATCCGAATTTCCTTTTTAAAGAACCTCCGTAACCAACATTGGCCGAATGACAGTTTGGGCAGACTACTCCTGATTTTTCTAATTCGTTTAGGGCAATATTTTCTACTTCAATATTTTCAGCTTGTAGCAAAGTATTAATTCTGTCGATGTCTTTCTCAAACACATTCAGTTTAACACCGCCAATTGCCTGATTATATTGTGAGTAGATGGTTGCCATATTTTCATCTGAAAGGAAGCATTCAATTCCGTAAGAATTGAGCAATCCCTTTACAATATTGGCATTGACAGGATCCATATACGATTGGTAAATTACAATTCTGTCATTCTTCATCATATTGTAAAAATTAATGTTTTTAGGTGTTTCGTCCAATGAGCAATAGCCTTTTGTTTCAAAGTTATGACAATTAATTGTACTAGTCAAAATCAGGAGTCATCTGGTTTTTTCGTTTCCAGAATAAATTTATACTTTTGCGCCGTGCTTTCTGTGAAAGCCGTGTACTTGGTAACCACGTAAAAAACAAGAAATGAAAAAAGAAGTATCTGTATTGTTTATGCTTGCGGGCATTTTATTTGCCACCTGTCTGTTGATTTCCAACATTCTTGCCACTAAAATTTTAATGATCGGTCCCTGGGCTGCACCTGCCGGTGTGCTGATTTTCCCGATTGCTTACATCTTAAATGATGTAATTACTGAAGTGTGGGGATTTGGAAAAGCGCGTCTGATTATCTGGACTGGATTTGCTGTAAATGTCTTGGCAGTAATGTTTTTCACCGCTGGGATTGCAATTCCGGGAGCGCCGTTCTGGCAAAATCAGGAAGCATTTGCAACTGTTTTGGGGAATACGCCGCGAATTGTAATTGCCAGCTTAGGCGCCTATTTAATTGGCTCATTCCTGAATGCTTTTGTGATGAGCCGCATGAAAGTGCTAACAAAAGGCAAAGGTTTCTCTGGAAGGGCAATCGCTTCAACACTGGTTGGCGAAAGTGCCGATTCCTTGATTTTCATCAGCATCGCCTTTGCAGGAGTTTATTCGATTGGTATTTTAGTCACTATGATTTTTACTCAGGCTATGCTGAAAACTGTTTACGAAATTTTGATTCTACCTGTCACCATTTGGGTAGTCAATTCTGTGAAACGCGTTGAAGGAGTGGACGCATTCGATACCGACTTGTCGTACAATCTGTTCAGGGTAAAAGAAATTTAGGGAAGCCCCCTTTCCGTTCCCCCAAATGGGGGAAAGCTTGGGCAGTGATCCGCATACTTCTTTGCCCTGAAGGGGCAGAATATAAATAGCCCGGGGCGAAACCCCGGGATTGTGTATAAATCGGTAAATCGTCCGAGTGATATGATCTTTAATGCGAAAATCAAATTTCGGACGAAATGCCTGCCATTCGGCAGATTGAGAGTTCACCTTCATAAATTAAATTGAATGAATAAAAAAGCATTAGTAGTTTTTTCCGGAGGACAAGACTCAACCACTTGTCTGTTCTGGGCTTTGAAAAAGTTTGACGAGGTTGAAACGCTTTGTTTCGATTACGGACAGCGGCATCGCATCGAGCAAGAAGCTGCTCGTGGCATCGCCGAAAAGGCTGGCGTTCAGTTTACCTTGCTCAACCTCGATTTGCTGAAACAAATTACTCACAATTCGCTGACCGATCAGGCCATGGACGTGGAAGAAAATAAACCAGAAAATCGCCCTCCAAATACCTTGGTTGAAGGACGCAATATGCTGTTCCTGACATTCGCGGCCATTTTTGCCAAAGGGAAAGACATCCCGAATCTGGTAACTGGCGTCGGACAGGCCGATTACAGCGGATATCCCGATTGCCGTGACGAGTTTATCCGTTCGCTGAACCAAACGCTCAACCTATCGCTGGACTATCAATTTGCCATTCATACACCGCTGATGTGGAAGACTAAAGAAGATATTTGGGCTTTGTCGGACGAATTAGGTGTTTTTGATTTGGTTCGCACACAAACCGTAACCTGTTACAACGGCATTATTGGCGACGGCTGCGGACATTGTCCAGCCTGTCAACTGCGCAGAAATGGATTGGAAAACTATTTAGAAAATAGTCACTAGGAAAGAGTAAAAAGGATACAGAAAAAGGAATACGGGAAATAACATGCGATCCGTAATGTTTTTATTATCTGCGAATGATCATTGAAAAAATTTTAAACTGTAACCCCGATCTTGAATCCCACAACTTTGAACTTAAAACCTTAAACTTAAAACTATTATGGATACTTTAAAAAGTCTTGGAAACGAAAGCAAATACCTGTTTGAATATTCTTCGGAAATGCTGGAAAGCTTCGACAACAAACATCCGGAGAACGATACGATGGTCAAATTCAATTGTCCGGAATTTACCAGCCTATGCCCCATTACCGGACAACCCGATTTCGCAACCATTTACCTGAGTTACATTCCCGATAAGAAACTGGTTGAAAGCAAAAGTTTGAAGCTGTACCTGTTTAGTTTTCGCAATCATGGCGCTTTTCACGAGGATTGCATGAACATCATCATGAAAGACCTGATTGCATTGATGGAGCCTAAATACATCGAAGTATGGGGCAAATTCCTGCCCCGCGGCGGTCTCAGCATTGATCCGTACTGCAACTACGGAAAGCCCGGCACCAAATACGAGCAAATGGCCGATTACCGGATGATGAATCACGATTTGTTTCCGGAGAAAATTACCAACCGCTAAAAGCAAAAAATGGATTCCTGCACATGAGCAAGAATCCATTTTCTTTATCTATTGAAATGATCCTAAAATTCGGCGTTCTTTGGCGTACGTGGAAAAGCAATTACGTCGCGGATATTTCCCATTCCGGTTACAAACAGCAGCAGACGTTCAAAGCCAAGTCCAAAACCGGCATGAGGCACGGTTCCAAAACGGCGGGTATCCAGATACCAATCCATTTCATGAGCCGGAACTCCCATTTCGTCCATGCGGGTAACCAATTTATCAAGGTCTTCTTCGCGCTGCGAACCGCCAATGATTTCGCCAATTCCGGGGAATAACACATCCATCGCGGCAACAGTTTTACCGTCAGCATTCTGTTTCATGTAGAATGCCTTGATTTCTTTCGGATAATTGATCAGGATAACTGGTTTTTTGAAGTGTTTTTCAACCAGGTAACGTTCGTGTTCGCTCTGCAAATCGGTTCCCCAATCAACCGGGTACTGAAATTTATTCTTTTTGTAGTGATTCGAGTTTCTCAATATTTCGATAGCTTCGGTATAAGGCAAACGAATGAAATCGTTCTCCAAAACAAAACGCAGTTTTTCAACTAATTCCATCGAACGTTCGTCCATCGGTTTGTTCTTTTCTTCTTCCTGAAGGCGTTTGCTCAGGAATTCCAAATCGTCCATGCAATTTTCGAGCGCATATTTAATCAGACTTTTCAGGAAATCTTCAGCCAAATCCATGTTGTCCAGAAGTTCATAGAATGCCATTTCAGGTTCAATCATCCAGAACTCAGCCAGGTGGCGGGCGGTATTCGAATTTTCAGCACGGAAAGTTGGTCCGAAGGTATAAATCTCGCCTAAAGCAGTTGCTCCGAGCTCGCCTTCCAACTGACCTGAAACCGTAAGATTGGTCGCTTTTCCAAAGAAATCCTGAGAATAATCAATCGATCCATCTTCCAAAAGCGGTGGATTTTTAGCGTCCAGTGTGGTCACGCGGAACATTTGTCCGGCACCTTCAGCATCCGATCCGGTAACGATTGGTGTGTGCAAATAAACAAAACCTTTGCTGTTGAAATAACTGTGAATGGCAAATGCCATGGCATGACGAATGCGGAAAATAGCACTGAAAGTGGCTGTACGGAAGCGCAAATGAGCATTTTCACGTAAAAATTCGAGGCTGTGTTTTTTAGGTTGAATCGGATATTTATCCGGATCAGATTTGCCGTAAATTACAATTTCAGTAGCATTCAGTTCAACAGCCTGGCCGCTTCCCTGAGAGGCAACCAATTCGCCGGTGATACCCAAAGCCGCACTTGTATTGATGTCTTTCAGCAATTCTTCACCTAATTTTTCAACATCAGCAACAACCTGAAGATTGTGAATGGTAGAGCCATCATTTAATGCAATAAAATTGACGTTCTTGCTACCTCTTTTGGTTCGTACCCAACCTTTAACAACTACTTGTTGTCCAATTAATTCTCCCTTTAGGATTTCTTTGATTTTTAGTCGTTTCATGCAGTATGTTGTTTGCTGATTTTAATTTGTACAAAAATATGTTTTTACAGCGGATATCACTGATGCCCCCCATAAAACTCAGGTCAGGTTATAATAATTTAAGATTCTGAATGAAGCCTCAACTCTTTTTAAGCAATTCTATTTGAGGAAGAAGTTTGCTCCACGTTTCTTCCGGGATTTTGGCACCAATTATTTCAACCACATTGCCGGCCAGTAATGAACCAATTTTCCCGGCAATCTCGAGGTCGAGATTTTCGGTGAGGGCATATAGAAATCCAGCGGCATAAATATCGCCGGCACCAGTGGTGTCAATACTTTTTGCCGAAATAGCATCGATATGAATGATACGCTCGCCTGACTTAATCATAGAACCATGAGCACCCAGTTTTACAACTGCGATAGAGCACATTTCGGCAATTTCGAGTAATGCATCTTGCGGATTTTTACCTGTCAGCGATGTTGCTTCCTCTTCGTTGGCAAAAACAATATCGACATATTCACGAATAATGCGGTGCAGAAAATCGACGTTCGCTTCCACAATATTAAAACTTGCCATGTCAATCGAAACCAGCAAGCCGTTTTCTTTTGCTATTCTCATAGCAGCTTCAATTAGCGTATGGTTTTGCACCAAATACCCTTCGATGTGCAGGATTCCATAATCACAAAAGATTTCATGAGTCATCTCTTCTGCTGTCAATTCCATAGCCGCACCCAAATAAGTGCCAAAAGTACGCTCCGAATCAGAACTAATTAACCCGGTTGCGTGTCCGGTTCCGGTTTCACTGTAAAAGAAATGAGTATTGATTTTGTTGTTTTTGAAATCTTCGAGATAAAAATTTCCAAACTCATCCGCTGAAATTTTACCTATATAACCGCACTTGCCTCCAAGCTTGGCAATTCCATGAACTGTATTGGCAGCAGAACCACCTGTTTGAATACTTCGTGTGCTATTTTTTGTTTCCTTTTTTATCTCAGCCGATAGAATTGCATCAACTAAAGTCATACTCCCTTTTGGAAGTCCAAATTTTTGTAATACAGAGTCATCTGTAATATTGATCAAAACGTCAATGAGTGCATTCCCGATTCCGAGAATCGATTTTTTCTTGATTTGAGCGCCAGTAAATGGTTTCATGAAAATATTTTTTTGCAAAAATATTTTTTCTTTTCGGAAAAGCTACTATTTTTGCAACGCTTTAAAAGCAAAACGTTCACAATACAGGCAAAAGCCACCACAAAATTCTCTAGTAGCTCAGTTGGTTAGAGCGGCGGACTGTTAATCCGTAGGTCGTAGGTTCAAGTCCTACCTGGAGAGCCGATATGATAAGTAAAATTCACAAGAACGCTTGAAATCAATGATTTCAGGCGTTTTTTGCTTTTAAGAAACCCTGAAATTCACGGTTTTTCTTGATATTAAGGTGTCTAATTCGGGACCATTTTTTGAAGTTCATAAATAGGTCCCTCCAAACGCTGCAACTACCTCATTATTTGCATTCTATTGCATCATTTTGCACTTCCATTTTCACTGGATTTTGGGTAAATTAATGTATTGACTTAATGCAAATTAAATGAATTACGAACTAAGTATTTTATTCATCGTGAGAAGAAGCAAAGAAGATAAAGCAGGTGAAGTCCCAATTTATCTTAGGATTACTGTAAATGGGAAACGGGCAGAAATTTCGACGAACAGAAAAGTTGAAGTTTCAAAATGGGATTCAGACACACAACGAGCAAAAGGCCGTTCAGAATCAGCACGGATTTTGAATGACTATTTGGATGGTTTGCAGAATCGGTTGAACAGAGATTTTAATGCTTTGAGTGAAAAGGGCGTAGAAATTACAGCGTCCGTTTTGAGAGACTCCTTGATTGGCAAAAATGTGAAGAAATATTTTTTGGTACAGGTTTTTGAAATGAACAATAAGTTGATTAAGCAAGAGGAGGGTCAAAAATATACACGTAGTACAATTGATCAGTACACTACTACTTTGGGAAGACTTAAATTATTCTTGAATCAGGAATACGCGTGTAATGATATTGCTCTTTCAAATTTAGATCTCCTTTTTATACGACGATTTGAGATTTATTTGAAGACAAACTATTTAATTGTCCACAATACTGTAATGAAGCATCTCAAGCAACTTAAGAAAGTGATTCATTTTGCGATGCTGATTGGTTATATGGAGCGCGACCCATTTTTTCAACATAAAACTTCCAGTAAAGAAGTCTGCCGAGGTTATCTTTCCTCAGACGAACTGAACAAAATTGAAAACCATGTATTCAGGCTTAAGCGCTTGGAGCAAGTTCGTGATGTTTTTATCTTCGTGTGCTATACGGGATTAGCTTATTCAGATTTAAAATTATTATCTCGTGAAAGTATTTCCAAAGGGATTGACGGGAAAAACTGGATTATATACCTTCGCGAAAAAACAGGCACAAGAGCAAGTATTCCATTGTTATCTCAGGCTATGGCAATCGTTGAAAAGTACAATGAAGATCCTGAATGTCAGACTGAAAACAAATTGCTACCAATTAAAAGTAATCAAAAGCTGAATTCGTATTTATCTGAAATAGCTGAATTGTGTGAAATCGACAAACATGTCACGATGCACTTAGGGCGCCATACTTTTGCAACTACTGTTACTTTAACCAATGGAGTGCCGATTGAAACTGTATCAAAAATGCTTGGTCATACTTCTATTAAAACTACCCAGATATATAGCAAAGTTGTTGATACCAAGATTTCGAAGGATATGGAACAACTTGAAACAACATTAAAAGGGAAGAATCAGAGTAGTGAAAATATAACAGCTATAAGAATATCTTAGAAGCATTCTTTCCTGTAATTGCCTGTTTTAATTAATATTAATACCTATTTTGTTTGATAAACTCATTAATTTTTGCTACTTTATTGATAATGTAATAATTAATAAATTTATCTATGGATAAAAAACTGGTGAAAATCGATGAAAAGCCTATTTTATGGCTTAGGAGTAGTAATGTTAGAGAGATGTTGGGCATCTCGGATAGTACCTTACAAACAATGAGAATTAACAAGACCCTTCCTGCCTACAAATTAGGTTCTACATGGTTTTATCGAGAAGATGAAATTTTTGAATCATTGTTGGCTGGTAGAAATTTTAAAATTATAGAAGCTTAGTATGAGTATGGACCTTAATTATTTACAAAAAGAGATTTTAGATCAGGTTCAATTCTTATGCAAAGAGTTGACTGACATTAAAAATAACAGAGATTGTGATGAAATGTGGGATAATTCAGATTTAACTAGGAATTGGAACGTTTCATTACGAACACTAGCTGAATGGAGAGCAGAAAGGAAAATTGGGTATGTTCAAATTGGTAATAAGATATGGTATCCAAAGGAAGAAAGAGAATTTTTTATTAAAGCCAATTTAGTTACCGTAGGGTTAAAAAATATTGGAGAATGTAAATCAAATTGAAAGTGTATTTTCATAAAATATATCTGCATTAGTTACTACTTAATCTCTCACTGTCTGATTAAGTAGTAACTAATTCCTTCCTCCGAAAATGGAGGACTCTTTTCCCATGTTTGAAAACTATTATTAAATTACAGCCCAAGCTTCCTTGGGTCATACTTAATTCAATTTTTTTTTATTTTCAACTATTTAAAATTGCATTTCAGTTATCTATAATAAAACCTGTTATACAGTCCATATCTTGCATTGAAGAAACTGGCCACATTTTACAAGTCTATAACAGGCCCCGTTATATTACATACGTCTCACTCCATCACTTTACCCTCCTTTATAACCAAACCAATTATATCACTGATCCTTTATTCTTTTCTGATGGAAAATCATTTTTCGATCCTGTATTTCCAGAACCATATAATTCTTCCCATTATAGGTGTGTCGAGAGATTCTAAAAATCTCCTGAAAAGCTAGAAATAGCGTTCCTCTTGTGCGAAAAACGATTGTTTTAGCGATTTTTATTAGAAATTAGTTGACAAAAAGCCGGACGATGAAGAAACTGCGCAAAACGGAATGCTGGTTTGGTGAGTACTAGGTTTAATTCACCTTCCGTTGCCAAACTGCAATCTGTGAACGATTGAACTTCATAGAAAAAATGACCGAGCACAAGACTGTCAAAAAGTAGATAGGGACAGAGTCTCTCTTGCTGCTTAACTTGATTATAAAAATCAACAAAACATTGAACACAAACGGCTATAGATTAATCGTTTATTCATTAAATATAATATTTTAGAGCTGAACCACTTTATTTATTAAGGGTTTCATGCATTTATCAAATATTTAAACAATATATTTGAATACCTTGTACGAAACCTAAAAAACCAATATGTTACTACTTTTACCGAGTATTGATCAAAGCTTAAATCCCACAA
>Ga0302296_1003118_pt1 | contig 10786 bp, 10 predicted proteins | sample III_Fen_N3_1_FD_194546 | JGI IMG/M metagenome (GOLD analysis project Ga0302296, IMG submission 194546) | Peat permafrost microbial communities from Stordalen Mire near Abisko, Sweden - III_Fen_N3_1 | ecosystem: Environmental > Terrestrial > Soil > Wetlands > Permafrost | place: Sweden: Abisko... | reverse complement strand
ATAAGATATAATTTACAAAATTTATTTTTCTCATTTATCAGATTCCGTTGAATAAATTCTCTGAATATGGAAGCTGATAAAATTACTTTTTGTTTGTCTTTCGATAATGCAAAGATAAGGGGTCTTTTCTTCTTCTGAAATACCGCTTTTAGGGTATATTTAAGTAAATATCGAAATTATTTTCGAAATGTTTAAATAGAGTCTGCTGAAGAACTATATAATTATTAACCCGTAGTGCATTTTATAGATATTTTCAATAGAAATAAAAGAGATATTAAACTGCACACTGTTTGGCAGCGACTGACCTCGTCCGGTGAACCGAAAAACAAGTGAAGTTGGCGTTTGAAACTGTCCTGTTTGAGCGACGAAGGAGCGAGTTTGGACGGTTTTAGCCAACTGAGCGCAAGTTTTTCGAGTGAAGCGGGCGCAGTCAAACACTTTCTTCCTTTTTCCCTCTCCCATTGGAGAGGGTGTCCGCCAACTGGCGGACGGGTGAGGTGTTTTTTGCTTACTTTTTGTGTTAAGACAATTGGAGCGAAGCGGAAATCGCCGACACCAAAATAAATAAACTCTAAGGAGGCAAAATGTAAGTCAGGGTTTGGGGCGGAAGCCCCGATAAGAACTAAAGATAAAAAACTTCATCTTAATAACTCCAAAAATAAAAACAGTCGGAAGTAACCAACTCCCGACTGTTTCAAACAAATAAACACAAGCACTTTTGTGCCGGCATCATAAAAAATAAATTTAATTCTTTGGCAACTTCTTTATTGCAGTGCTCAGTAAAAAATCAACATTCTTGGTTACTGCTATGGCCGTATAGGTTGCACCGGTATGCGCATCTACCTGAACGGTTTTTGCATCTTTCAGTGTTTTTCCCACCCAGGCATCGAAGAAACCTTTTTGTTCCAGCTTATTCACGAATCGCTGTGTTTCCCAATTGGTCAAGAGTGCAACTTTTTTTATCGTTTTACTCTTATCAACCAAAATCATTACCGGCGTTAGATTATTATAGCCCTTTACATCCTGACAAAACGAAGCACTCGACATAGCAAATCCTATTGTTTTATTTTTGTCATTTAGTACTCTAAACCAATAGTCGTTTACCTTTTCAACCTTTACGGCGTCAGGATATACACTCTGAACGACCTCCTTGTTCGACACCTCGTGCAAAACCGGATTCTTATCCTTTCTCTCTCCTGCCCTCTCTTGAGCAAATGCAACATTAGTCACCAGCATTAATGCTAAAAAAACTCTTTTATACATAAAAAAACTCCTATTTAAACGTAAACTTCTACTACCTGTTTTCTTTGACTATAAACGAGCTGCAGGGTTTAATGGAGTTTGAAAATTATTTTTGAAGGTATTTACTATTGCTCCTCTCATATGTCCCCTATCAAGGGGACGATCCGTCAGCTGACGGAGGAGGGGTTCAGTTTTAAAACACAAAATGTCTGTATCCTGCGTTGCCTTCACCTAAGTAGCAGTAAAGATATAATGTCGTATTCCCAGCATCAATTGCCGTCCCATTTATGGGACGGATGAGAATGTAAAACTAATATCGGCTTTAGCCAAATAATTGTTTTAATTTGGCTAAAGCCCTGTGCTTAAACAAAACTTGTTCCGTCGGCGTTCGACTGAGCTCACGCCAAAGTCTAAAGCAGTCGGCAATTGATGGATATATATATTATAAATGCGACGTCATATTATTCCATTTACTTGGAAGTAAATACTGTCGTCTAATTTTTATTGTTGCACGCGGCAAAGTTCCTACAAAAAAACTACATTTCCTATTTCTTTCTCCTTTTAATGACAAACGAAAAGAGGATGACCATTTTGAACACCCTCTTTCCCTTTTCCAACCTACCAATAAGCTCTACAATATCAGGCTGGTTTGCAAAGCGCTCCATGGGCCCGACAGCTCAGGATGTTTAGTGTTATACCAACGGAAATAAATATACAGATTCTTTCCCGAACTACCGGCACCAAGGCTCAAAGTGATAATTGCCTTGGTCGACAACTCTTTGTTTAATCCCGGCGCTTCTGCCGAAACAGGAGGCGTGTCGCCCACCTGATACAAAAACTGAACACTATCCGCTCCACTATAAATAGAAGCCCGTTGTCCGGTGACAGTATAACATTTTAGAACTACAGTACCACCTCCAAGAGGTTGAATACTGGCAACTACTGCTTCGGTAATAGGGGTAACCGGAACCGTGCGGGTTGTTTTTTGCAGCACCCCTTTTTTAATATTAAAGGTCTCCATATCTACTATGGTTACATTGGGCGATGCGGCAATGCGGTCGAGAAAATGAACCGACTGGTCAAAATCAGTGGCTATGCCGATCAGTTCCAACAACTGATCTTTTACAGCTGTGGTTCTGCTGTTCTTTTTATCGCTGTACCTGCTGTAAAGCGGTGTCCATTGTCCCAGAAAGTTAGACCATCGGTCCATTTCGGGCTGTAGTACGCCAAGTCGCTCGGCATTGGAGGGAGAGCCCATTAGCAAATAGGCAGTTGTGTTCATCAAGTACGAATTAAAAACATTAATCGCTCTGGGAATTCTTGTGGTTGTTGGCATAGTTATTATTATTTGAGTGAATACTGTGGGTTTAGCCTTGCGGGAACCCTGTTTTTTGAATTGAAAAAATCTATTATATTTAGTAAAACATTTATAGATACGGCATTTAAACAGGTGTGCAGCAAATGTATGGGGCAATTCGTCTATAGGCAATAGCGACCAATGATTATTTTTTTTACAAACTAAATATCAGACAAAAAGAGCAAACTAAAAATCGGACAAAATTCTAAGTTAAATAATATTATCAAAGATTATAAAACCCTAAAATCTCCTCGAAATTATGAAAAACACGAAACAATACTATGATGAATTTATTGCTCATTTTCAGCAGTTAGGCACAGCCGATTATAGCATCGTAGAAATCAAAAAGGAAACATTAGAGCAACAGGCCGTAGGTAGCAATACCTGTATTGCCATTTACGATTTTATCAAAGACGAGTACGAAATTCTACACTGGATATTCGATACCAAGGACAGCGACAGACCCCGAACTATGAGCCGACAGGCCATGGCGGCATTGATACATCCTTCCGATATTGATTACACCATCCACTGTAAAATGCGAACACTCGGTGTGCTCGAAACACTGCCTCCCGAAGAACTGGGCGATTATAAGATAGCATACGAATGCCGCATGAAAGATCATCGGGGCATCTATCACCGCATCATCCATCAGTTTATGGTATTGCAAACCAACGAGCAGGGTAAAATATGGTTATTCCGCTTGCAACTCAACCGCATGGCATCGCAGGACAATGAAGTACCACCCCGAGGGATGATTATCGTTAATACCAGAACCAATAAAAAGCTGTTATGGTGCAACGAAAACTGCCTAACGCCCCGCGAGATAGAAATAGCCGGCTACCTGGCCGAAGGCTATGATAGTAAGAAAATAGGCCAAAAACTATTTATTAGCAAGAACACGGTGGACAATCATAGGCGCAATATTCTACGCAAAACACAGACACCCGATACCGGATTAGCTCTGCTCTATGCACGCACTTTGGGGCTGATCTAATAACCGCACCTGTGCGGTTATTAGTAATGAGATCAAAATCAATCATTTCGTAGTGTATTTGAAATATATTCTCAATAAGAATATAAAAAATCTTGAATTGCACACCGTTTGCCAACGAGTGACCTTGTCCGGTGAGCCGAAAAACAAGTGAAGTTGGCGCTTGAAACTGTCCTGTTTGAGCGACGAAGGAGCGAGTTTGGACGGTTTCAGCCAACTGAACGTAAGTTTTTCGAGTGAAGCGGGCGAAGTCTTGACTTTTTTGCTTACTTTTTGTGTTAAGACAAAAAGTAAGTCAGGGTCTGGGGCGGAAGCCCCAACATAACAAAATAACTTTTTCTAAATGCACTTCGAATTTTATTAGTACTCATTTACAGCATTTTATCAAAACAACAACCCACCTCAACGTTCTAACAGATAACCTTGGAGTTATAACAAAGCACTTTGTAGAAACTCTAAAGTACTTTTCTATTTCTACAAAGTACTTTTCTATTCCTACAAAGTGCTTTTCTATTTCTTTAAAGTACTTTTCTATTTCTACAAAGTACTTTATAGTTTCTACAAAGTACTTTTCTATTTCTATAAAGTACTTTTCTATTTCTATAAAGTACTTTTCTATTTCTTCAAGGTGCTTTGTTGTCATAAAAAAGTGATCTATTGTTCTATTTATACGACTCAACGCCCTATCCTTGCACTCCATTATTTTACCCAACCGACTCGTTCAACCGCCCAATCGCATTAACGCAACAGCACATCCCTTTCTCCCACTTTTAAGGTACTCTATCCACTACCGAAAACGATGCAATGCCGCTTCTACCCTACCGGATAGAATATCGTAAGTACCAGCTTGTTCCACTACCTATAGCAATAAACAACTATTTTAAAAATAAATTAAACAACACGTTGTTAATGCGAAAATTTGTTTCTACCTTTGGGGCTGAATTTTAATTAAAAAAGAAAATAAATACATCGCCTAAAGTGGAAATATACGAACTAGTAGTTCGCATACACAGCTAAATGAGGAATATGTCTAATTAAAGTTCGCATATATACGTACTAGGCGGCATGTTAAAAAAAACAAACATCTGAACATGAAAAAAATAAATTTTTCAAATATTTTAAGCTGGTTGGCGATTTTAATATCATTATCAGGTCTTTACTTCCAGTTTTTTGACGTGAGACATAAGTTATTATTTACTCCCCTAGAACCAAGTTCAAATGGAGAAAAGAAAGAATTCTACATTCCGTTACTATTAAAAAACACAGGAAATCAGACCGAGATTATTTTGAAATCAAGTTTATTTCTAGAAGTTAAAAGTGACAACTCAAATCAACAAGATGGTGGTTCTTTCAAAAGGTTTAGCCTAACAACACCACCAGACTTTCCAATGGTTTTAAGTCCTAACGAATACAAAAAAGTTGTTTTGACCGGAGATTATAGAGAATATTTCTTTGGGACATTGGAAAATATGGAAAATGGAAAAATGAAATATACTCCAATAATAGTTTATGACAGTCTAACGGTATTATTAAGTATTACATATTTAAGCAAATCAGGAATTGCAAGAGAAGAAAAATATTCGATTGGTTTTTTATCATTTGATCAAAATGAAAATATTAAACGGATTGATTACGTTCCAATTAAATTAAGGGAAATTGATTTAAGTAATGATGATAAAGAAATTATTAGTTGTTCAATTATACCTCAGGTTTATAGGGATAGCTGTACGATTGACTTGAAAGATACAAATTCAGTCAAGGAGAATTATGACAAAATCCAAATGATAAATAGAATTCTTTCAAGTAAAAAATAAACACGACCGCCTAACACACGCTATTCTAACCTGCTGATTGACATGCACTTAGCGGTATTTGCTCCCGCATTCACTTTTTCGCTTTGCGAAAGTGAAGCTCCCGCAAACCGCAGGTGCGCATAGCCTCGGTCGTTACAGCCAAGTGTAAAAAAAAAAGACAAACAGCAGAAGTTCGAGAATATAAGCCATTCTTCTAATTAAAAGAGTAATTTTCAAAAAAACAACAAATATGTACTTGTCAGAGCTAAGGATTAAAGGTTATAAAGTATTCAATGACGAATTTTGTGTCAAATTTAATGAAGGCATGACTGTACTCATTGGTGAAAATGGCTGCGGTAAAACTGCAATAATTGATTCCATTAGACTTTTATTAAACGAGGACGAATTTGGACGAATTGGAATTTCTGATTCGCATTTTCATAGACCAATTGATAAGTCTGCTAGAGAAGGTGGTGTGGATAGTATTGAAGTAAAGGGAACGTTTTCGACATTAAATGACAATGAGCAAATTGCATATCTACCATGGTTAGATGCAACTGATAATACTAAAGCATATCTTAACAAAAAGGTTGATAATAAACCAAACAACAGAGGAAGATTTGACCATACAACTTGGGGAGGTGAGTCAATTGTTGGTGTTTTTGAATGGGAACTGGTCAATGCTATTAGTTGTATTTATTTACCACCACTTAGGGATGCTGAAAGTAAATTAGAAGCTTATAGGGGTTCGAGACTTTCAAGATTGTTTAGAAAAGATAAGCCAAAAAAAGGTGACCCAAAACATAAAATTGAAGAGGAGTTTGAGATGTTTAACACAAAACTTCTAAGTGACCCAACTATCTTAGCTGTAAACACGGCTATCAAAAAGTATCTGAAAGAAAGTTTAGGAACCGTTTTAGGTCAAGATGCTATAATACAATTTGCAGAAGTTAACTTTGATCGAATTGTAGAAAGACTTAGGTTATTGTTTTATCCAAAAATAAACACTTCAACAAAAGCTGAGCTGTTTAGGGATATTTCAGAAAACAGCTTAGGCTATAATAATATACTTTACTTAGCTACAGTTTTAGCAGAATTAGATGGTTTAGAAAGTGAAAATACAAAACATAAAATTCTTTTAATTGAAGAACCAGAAGCACATCTACATCCTCAATTACAAATTAAACTTCTACAGTATTTATTAGAGCAATCTAAAGAAAACAAGATTCAAATAATTGTAACAACTCACTCTGCTACAATAACTGCTTCTTGTGGATTAAGCTCATTAAATGTCTTGACAATTAAAGACGGAAGTAATCCGACTTCTTCATTAATATCAAATTACAAACTAAATCCTGAAAGTTTATTTTTTCTTGAACGCTGGCTTGATATTACAAAATCAACCTTATTTTTTGCTAAAGGAATTTTATTTGTTGAAGGAATTGCAGAAGCCTTAGTAGTAAAAGAACTTGCAAAAAGAGTTATTGAAAACCATGTTGGCAATGATATAAATTCACCCAAAACCTTAGAAGATTATGGGGTTTCAATAATCAATTTGAACGGCATTTACTTTAAACATTTCATGCAACTATTTCAAGGATATAAACTAGATAGAGAAGGTAAACCAATTGGAGGTATTGTTTCAATTCCTATTCGGTGTGCTGGCATTACGGATTGTGACCCACAAAAAGTAAGTGAAACCAAACCTACATCAACTAGTCCATGTAAGTGTGGAAATACACATAGCACCGATTATGCAGCAGAATTATTATTGCAGAATTCAGAGCACTGCAGAATTTATACAAACTTGAAAACATTTGAGTATGATCTAGGTATGGAGAAAAATAATCTTCAAACTCTTTATAAAGTGATTTTTGAGAGTTATATCAACATGGTTGCAGGTGCAAGGGATGCGAAAGATAAATCAATAAAAGATTGGTCAGCAGAAAATGAAACTGATAAAGCAGAGGAGTGTTTTAAACTACTCTCTCTAATAGAAAATTCAAAGGGGGAATTTGCTCAAAAGTTAGCTTATAAATTAGCAACAGAAACAGGATTAGAATTTACCGTTCCAAAGTACATAGAAGATGCAATTTTATGGGTAACCGATATTAAATCTAAAACTACCAATGCCTGAATTGACAATTGAAGAAAAATTTGCTTTAGTAAAGGCAAGGCTTAATTCATTAGACCGAAATCTAAGTGAAGAACAGCTTGATTTTATTTTGCACCCGATTGAGAAAGCTTGTTATTTGAAAGCATGTCCCGGTAGTGGGAAAACTGAAGTAGTTGGAATAAAAGCCGCTTATGAAATTGCTGCATGGAATGAAAAATTCATTGGAATGGCAGTGCTCAGTTTTACCAAAAATGCAGCAAAAGAAATTGCAGATAGGATAAAGAAATTTGGAGGTACAAACGCAACGCAGCACCCACATTATATTGGAACAATTGATTCTTGGCTGCACGGTTATATTCTACATCCGTTTGCACACAAGGCAACCGATTATGTCGGCAAAAACTCTGACAAGAGTTATCGGCTTGTAGACAATGAAGAACGATACGATTTTTTAACTCCATTTCAAACTATCTTTTCCTATAATCCATTTAAAGTTGCTTGGGTAAATGACTACTATTTTGAATGCACAAATCCAGTCGGCTTACAATCCCAAAGTAGAACTTTAGATTTGACGACGGTTTCTTTAACTAGTACAAATGAGCTAAAAAACAATAAAAAAAAGTTTTTAAAAGCAGGTTTAGCAACCTACGCCGATGCCGAATTTTTGTGCTATTACTTACTAAAAAGGAATGAAAATATTTTAAAGAATGTTGTAAGTCGTTTCCCAATTATTATAATTGATGAATGTCAGGATTTATCAAACAACCAATTAGAAATTCTAAAACTATTAAATCACAAAGGTGCTATTGTACATTTTGTAGGCGATAACAACCAATCAATTTATGAGTTTAAGAAAGTTTATGTAGAAAAAATCAATGCATACATTTTCGAAAATAAATTAGTTGAAAGATTATTGACAAAAAACTTTAGAAGCAATCAAAAAATTGTCAATATATCAATTGGTCTTGAAAAATATAATACAGGTATCACACCAAATCAAATTGATGGCCATGAAGAAGAAATTACAGCTAAAAGTTGTATTCTTTGGGAATATACTGCGAATGATTTTTCTCAACTACCACAAAAATTTATTGACCATATAAATTTATTAAATTCAGCTATTCAAAAACCTGAATCAAAAATTTCGATAAATAAAAGCGGAATACTAGCTAGGGCACATGCAACATTATCTGGTTTCCGTAGTCATCCAATGGCTGACCTTAACAAGATTGAATTGTTTGCTAATGCACTAAATTGCTGGGGAAATAATCAAAGAACAGGTAAAGACATGCAAAATGCTTTACAACAAATCGGCAAATCAATTTCTATGCTTGCATTTGATGGAAATGGTAATCATCAACAACAATATTGTCCCGATACATATAATCATATTGAATGGAGAACCCAACTTAGCGATTTAATTGTTAAAGCAACAAGTAGCACAACTGGTATTTACCCTTTTGCAAGTTTAACATGGACACAATGGGTTACTAAACTAAAGGCGTTTCTAGAAAACTATTGGTCTAATTTACGTTCACCATCAAAAGAATGGGACTCTGTAAAAGCAAAAATTAAATCTCCTAGCGGTTCTGCAACAAAACTTGTCATAGACACAATCAAAGCAAATCAAAACATATATTCTGAAAAAATAAGAATGACTACAATTCATGATGTTAAGGGTGAAACTCTTGATGCTATATTGTTAGTTTCTGCAAAAGACAAAAAAAGCAAAGGTGGGCATTTCGAACAATGGTTAAGTCAAAATACTAATGAAAAGGAATTTGTAAGATTTGCATATGTTGCAAGTTCAAGACCTAAACATTTGTTAATTTGGGCAATTCCTAAAATAGCAAATAATCCATTCTTAAACAAAATAAAAGATTTGGGATTTGAAACAGAAAATAGTTTATTTTGAAGATTACAAGACAAAATAAAATTATCTTAAAGAACAAAAGAACAAAAACGTATAACTAATATTTTAAAAAACTGAAAATGAATATTATAATAGAATTTGACGAAATGTGTCATTTTAAAGCTACTATTGATGGCAAAGAAGTTGGTAATCTTGATATTTATGAGGATGATAATGACTTATTCTGGTTGAATGGTATTGATGTTAATAAAGCATTCCGAAGAAACGGTATTGCAACAAAAATGATTAAAAGAGCGATAAAAGAATATGGTGAAGTTTACATTTCGATTGCAAGCCAAAATCAACATAATGATAACAATGATAATACAGCAAGATATTTATGTGATGATGGAGCCGATTTAATAAATAAGTTATTAGAGCGAAATATAATTAAAAAAAAATGGATGAAAAATCCTTTTGTTGAATATAATTATTAAGTCTGAATGAACTGAAAGTTTAAAAACGTAAAAGCGTTGATGAAAATTTCTTTTTGGATTTTACGGAATATAAATTGTAATAAGTCAGTTATGATAAGACTAAACCCCCGCTGGCGCGGTTCTGTGAACCGTGACAAGACAAAGGGAAACTTGTCTGAACTTGGATTCAGCAGATAAATCAGATAAAGACAGAGGGGCACATTTGTCTGAATCAGAATTCTCTGAATTTTAGAATTTACAGAATAAGAAAAATATAAATCTATTGTCTATGGAAAAAGACAAGTTGACATTTGACATAATAGGGTGTGCTATGAAAGTGCATAACACACTAGGCAATGGTTTTCAGGAAGTAATTTATCAGCGCTGTTTGGCTATTGAATTGCAGCGTGCCGGATTGGATTTTGGAAGAGAAGTAGAACAACCCATTTATTACGAAGGCATACAGGTTGGCACACGCAGAGCTGACTTTGTGGTGGAAAATAAAGTGATTGTAGAATTAAAAGCATTGACGAATCTGGAAGATGTTCATTTAGCGCAAGCAAAAAATTATGTTGTGGCGTATAGATTTGAAAAAGGATTGTTGATAAACTTTGGTGCTAAAAGCTTACAGTATAAATTAATCTTTAATCCCTGTCTTAATTCTGAAAATTCTAAAATTCTGTGAATTCTGATTCAGACAGGATAGCAGAGAATCTATTTGTAGTGGAACAAGCTAAGGTGTTTTGTGTCTTGTTTTGAAAAAACAATCTATTCTTCTTTTTTGCTCTAACGAGCAACACACCGATTACAAATTGGCGCGAGCGTGGGACAGATGGACAATGAAATAGAAAATTGAATTAAAACATAAAAATAAAAGAAGGAAATCCCATGCAGAAAAAGTCTTTAGTGGTAATTGACATTCAAAATGACATTACCAAAAATTACAAAGAGATCAT
>Ga0302296_1003116_pt1 | contig 10788 bp, 9 predicted proteins | sample III_Fen_N3_1_FD_194546 | JGI IMG/M metagenome (GOLD analysis project Ga0302296, IMG submission 194546) | Peat permafrost microbial communities from Stordalen Mire near Abisko, Sweden - III_Fen_N3_1 | ecosystem: Environmental > Terrestrial > Soil > Wetlands > Permafrost | place: Sweden: Abisko... | reverse complement strand
GGCAGGAAGGAGATATTAACTTTAGATACGATGAAGTCAGGTCTCCACGTGATTCGGTCTATATAAATCAGTTGATGAATTCAAAGTACAAAGGAGCGGTTTCAAGAATAGTTTCGAGGTTAGATTGCAATGATCGCGATTATCAATCTCTAATAAAATTCATGAATGATTCCATTGACGTAATGGACTCGTTGAAATATAAAAAGGCTATTCTTACAATGAATTATCTTCGTTATCTGTCAGTTAATCATCAATCGGAATATGTTGTTGTAAATATTCCTGCTGCTGAAGCCAGGTATTACCGAAACAATTCACTTTCAATCAAGATGAAAACCGTGGTTGGTAAAAAATCAAAACCGACTCCAACTATTGCTTCCTATATCACTAATATTATAACCTTTCCGCACTGGAATGTGCCGCATTCAATAGCTGTCAGGGAACTTTTACCCAAAGTTCAAAAGAATGAGAACTATCTGGAACAACAGAATTTTGAGGTAGTAGATGCCAATGGGAACGTGGTTGAAGATTCTGAATTAAACTGGAAAGACTACTCAGAAAATAATTTTCCATATTTCTTCCGTCAATCAACCGGTTCAGGAAATGCGCTGGGAGTCTTAAAATTCAATTTTCAAAATCCATACAGTATTTTTCTACATGCAACAAGCTGGCAGGGCGTTTTTTCAAAAGATTACCGGTTCTTAAGTCACGGATGTGTTCGGATGGAAAAACCTTTTGAACTTGCAGGAGCCATGCTTCGGGGCAAGATTGACATCAAAAAACTGAAGAGTGGCAAAAAAAATACGGAATCAAAGTCGATAAAGCTACCGCATAAAGTACCAGTATTTATTGTTTATATGCCGGTAAAAGTGGACGGCAAAAAAGTTACCTTTTTGAACGACGTTTATAGCCAGATTAAGTAGCACTGACCTACCCAATTATGAATTAACAGATTACGTTCTATTTTTTTAACTGAAATGCGAAACCTAAATTCATCATCGAAATACAACAGGTTCCGGTTTGCCAATTTCGAAATCCTGAAACCCGAAATCTGTTGTACTTAAAGAGTTTATCTTAATAATATTATTCCCATTACCGGGAATAATTGGGTAAAATGAAAGTGAAATCTGAAAGGTATTTAAAACCAGATTTTCATTCTTTATCAAAACGCCTATCCCAATTTGTGAATATATTTTACTCTTCTTAAATCCGCTGATTTCGTTGCCCAGAATACCCATCGAATAGGAAAAAAAAGGGCCAAAGCGAAAACCAATAAAATTCCAGGGAGCATAGGATTGGGTTTGCATGGTCAAAAGCATTCGCTTGGTTCCTTTCAGTACATTAGAGTGAAATCCATTCAGTCCATTGCCATCATTAAGTGTTAAGCTATCGGAAGCAAACCGGTTTATTCCAATTGTAAATTGTGGTTTTGCAAATTGCCTGAATTTCCATTTCCCAAATTCGATTAACCCGGTAAAATATGTAGCATTTACTGTAAAAACGCCTTCTTCAAGTTTTGATGCGCGAATAAACGTTCCGTATTCTACTCCGGGACTTAAATACCCCCAAGGATAATAACAACCAAAAGAAACCCGTGCACCTAAATACAGACGTTCGGTGTTGCTTTTCACCTGATAACCTGTGGTTAAGCTCATAATTTTTCCAATGGGCACATCCTCAGTGATCCCATATTTGAAAATAAATTTATCCTGCACATATCCACGGGTAGAGATGCCCCAGATGGTCAGGTAAAATTTTTCGTCAGAAAATTGATGTTGAATATCAAATGTTTGATTTGGTTTTTCGAGGTAATGAATCCGAAAAAAACGGATAGCAGTAATAAAGTTAGTGGTACGATCATATTCGCTTTTACCCTTGTAAAGTCGGATTGCATTACCGGCCCAATAATCCTGAGAGTTATATTTATACCGCAATACATCGCTTTGAAAATTGTCTATAGGTACAGAATCGTTAAAAAATTGCTGCGTAAAGTTTATCCCTGCAGCCCACTTTGCAAGTGGTGAAAAGAACGGTCGATCAAAGGATAAACTCTTATTGAAATTTTTATCTCCTTTAACTCCGTAATGTATCGTACTGCTAACGAATGTATTTTTAATGTTTGGTATCGTATAGTTGGCATGAAAAGCGTTGTCCTTTTCAACGTAATCGCGTGTAAAATCGCTCTGGAATTCATGCCCAAGTCCCATAAAATTCTTATCCGCTAAATTAACCGTAGTGTGTGAAAGCGAAGATCCACCTTTCGGAATAATACTCCAGATATCTAATTCGCGAATAAAAATATCGACAGAATCAGAACCTTTTCCGGCGTTTTTAACCAGGAAAGAAACATCACGAATATATTTCCGGCTGCGAACCAAACGTTCTGACTCTTTAACAAGTAGCGAATCGAACCGTTGATTTTGATGGATAAGCAAAAGGTTCCGAATGGTTATATTTTGAGACTTGATGTGTAATTTATTGCCAGTTCTGGAGAAATAATTCTGAGCGTGCTCAATGGTATCGACAATCGAATATCCAAATGGATCAAGTGTTTCAATGTTGATATGCCTGATAACTTTCCCTTCAAATGCACTATAGGGCTTCTTAATCAGTTTTCGATAAACTTTCTTTTTTGTTTTGCCTTTAGGCGAAACTAGTTTTACAGGCTTGAAGATCAGCGAATACATAAATTTGGTAAACTTGCTTCTTCCGGAATACGTTTGGATGGTCGTGTAAATTCGGGTAGTATCTTTTAGCGTTGGTTTTTGCTGTGCAAGTACCAGATTCGTTGCTGAAATAAAAACAAAAAATAATATGATTGTAATTTTGAAAAACATCGTTTTACTTTTTTGCATCTTCGGCCTTCTTTTCAGCAGCTTTTTCTTTCTTTTTAAAGTACCCCTTAAACAAAAAATTGTGTTTTACAGCCTCCATGTTTTCATTCAATCCCTTACTACTTTTTTTAAGATTTACGATTGTTTGATCAATATTTTTTGCGATAGTAGTGTCCTGAATTAACCGGCCAAGAGTGCCATCTCCTCTGTTTATGTTGGTCATAATTTCGGCAAGTTGTTCCGTTATAATTTCGGCATTACCGGCGGTCACCTCAATACTTGCCATAATAGCATCGGTTTCAATGGGTTCCTCCGAGTCCAGATGTTGCCCTTCCTTTGCTAAAGCTGCATCCTGATTTCCTTGTGTGATCAGAATAAGACGGTCGCCTATCAGTCCTTCAGAACCAATTGCCACACCACAATCGCTTTTGATAAACTGATGAACTTCTTTCCGGATCAACAAATCAACTCTAACCGTCGAATCATTAATAATGATGATGTTATCAACGGTGCCTACAGTAATTCCGGCAAACCGAATATTATTTCCAACCTGTAATCCGCTAACATTGTGAAAAGTTGTTGTCAATTTAAAAACCGGATTAAACAGATTCTTTTGTTTCCCGATAATAAAAATGGCAAGAACAAAGAGACCCAATCCGACTGAAACAAATAGGCCTAAACGAACTTTGAATTTTGGCGTGTGCGTATCCATAATTGTGAGTATTGTGATTTATTTAAAAAATGATTTGATCAACGAATCAGTTGATTTCTCAAACTGATCTAAACTTCCCTCCATATAAATTTCACCATCCTGTAGCATTACCAAGCGATTTGCAGTTGCACGGGCACATTCAATATCATGAGTGATGATGATGGACGAAGTATTATATTTTTTCTGCACCTCATTAATTAGAGTACTTATCTCGTCGGAGGTTACCGGATCAAGTCCGGTGGTAGGTTCGTCGTACAACATGATCTTTGGATCAATCACAATGGTTCGCGCCAGACTAATTCGCTTACGCATTCCACCCGACAATTGCGAAGGCATTTTATCCAGAGCATCCAATAAACCAACGTTTTCAAGAACTTCTTTTACCTTTTCGTCGATATCTTTCTTATTCAATTCCTTACGAATGCGACTCAACGGAAATTCCAGATTCTGTTTCACGGTCATTGAATCATACAATGCCCCACTCTGAAAGAGAAACCCGACTTTTGTTCTCAACTCACTTAAATCGTTGCTGTTTAGTGTGCCTATATTTTCGCCAAATACCTGAATTGTGCCATCATCAGGAATCAATAAACGGACAATGCATTTGATCAGGACTGATTTTCCTGAGCCTGATTTTCCAAGGACGACCAAATTTTCGCTTTCTAAAAGTTTCAACGAGACATTTTTCAGTACCTCTTGTGTTCCAAATGATTTCCGGAGATTATTAATCTCGATAATTGGCTTGTCATTTTTCATCTTAGAGCCTGTTGATATTTCTGATTGTTTTGTATTCATTTTACAAGCATATCAGTGATTTGTACGGCAACCATATCTACAATCAGCACTAAAAGCGATGCCAACACAACAGCTGAGTTTGCAGCAATACCAACACTTTCAGTTCCACGTCCGGCATGATATCCTTTATAGCATCCCACAAAACCAATTACGGCTCCGAAGAAAAATGATTTAATTACAGCAGGTAAAAAATCGACAAAATCGATATGAAAGAATGCCTGAGAAAAGAATAAAGTAAGTATAACATCGCCTTTAATATTTGCACCAACCCAACTTCCAAACAGTCCCAATGTATCCGCATATAGAATTAACAGAGGAATCATGAACGTTGCAGCTAAAACTCTTGTTACCACCAAAAAGCGGATTGGATTAGTGGACGAAACCTCCATCGCTTCAATTTGCTCAGTAACCTTCATCGAACCTAGCTCCGCTCCCATTCCCGAACCAATTTTACCGGCACAAATCAGCGCAGTTATAACCGGGCCTATTTCCCGGATCAGCGATACTGAAATTTGACAAGAACAGGTCTTGACTGAATCGTCAGCACCAAACCCATAATCGCTCCGGTTACCGAGATTAAAGGCAACGACTTGTAGCCAATCTGAAAACATTGACGCAAAAATTCTTTCAGTTCAAAATCGCGTGAAAATGTTTCTCTAACCACTAGCATAATGAACAAAACGACATCCGCAAAATCGGTCAAGAGGTTATGTGCCTCCGCTGTTTTGGCTATTGTTTTTTCACTAAGCCTGGTCATTGAGTGCTTCGTTGCATCCCGAACTTTCGGAATTACTTTTCTTACAGAATTGTATTTCACCATTGGTTTTTGTGTTTTTTTTTACGCTTATAAAATCTTATTTTTCAGGCGAATTCTTTTCAGTAGACTTTGCTTTCTTCCTGAAATATCCACGCAACAGAACATTGTGCTGCAACGCCTTAAGATCTTCATCCAATTTCACAGAGCTGCTTTCCAAATTTTTAATTGTTGCTTTTAGCTGAGCACCAGTTTCTTCGTCATGTAGCAATACACCAATTGAAGAACGAGGATTACTGCCAGCCTGTTTAATACTCATAATAAACATTTTTGCGGTGTCGGCTATCTGTTTCAATTCAAAAACAGAGGATTTCACCGAACTAAAAACTAGAGTATCAGTTGTCAGTTCGTTTGCCAGAGTACCTTTCTTATTCAAATTTTCACTGAAAACTGCCAATGAACTTGCCAGTTGCTGAGCTTTTGCCGTTGCAAGCTGAAGTGATCTCGTTGCTGAATTTATATTGGTATATACAGAGGTATCGTTCAAAAATTTCCCAAGAGTTCCTTCTCCAGATGCCAGCTTTTTACTTATAGCCTTGAAATCGGTAGTAATAGCCAGGAGGTTTTTATTGTTTTCCTGAAATGTATTGATCATGTCCTCGGAAGTAAAAGTTTTTTCAACCTCAAGAATATCTCCATCCTGCACAATCAGCGACTTTTCTGTTCCACCATAGATCACCAGAATTTTATTTCCAATTAATCCGTCGTTGCTTATTTTCACTTTCGAATCTTTGGGAATAAATTTTTGGGCTTTTTTATCAATATTCATACTCACTTTCACCTGCGATTTTCCATAAAAATTCAGGTTGCTTACCGTACCGATTTTTACTCCTGAAAGCCAAATATTATTCCCTCGTTGCAATCCGCCCACATCATCAAAAAGTGAAATCACATTCATCTTTTGTTTAAATGTTTCGCGCATATTGCCTATGATTAAAATTCCTGTCAGAAGAAATACCAGGCCTACAAAAACAAAAAGTCCAACGATTACGGCATGTTTATTCGGTGATTCATTCATCGTTTACTGTATAAAATTGTAACTAAAGAAACCTCTTACCTGATCATTGTCGCCAGAGAAAACCTCTTCAAAAGTTCCAATCTTTAAGAATTTTCCTTTATGCAACATGGCAATTCGGTTACCTGTGTTTTTTGCACAGGTAAGGTCGTGTGTAATAATCACAGAACTCGTGTTGTATTGCTGCTGAACCTCCTTGATAAGCTTAATGATCTCAGCACTGGTAATCGGATCGAGACCAGAAGTTGGTTCGTCGTACAACATAATTTCGGGTCGCAAAATTAGGGTGCGGGCAATGCCGATTCTTTTTCGTTGACCTCCGGAAAGATCAGAAGGCATTTGCCTGATTTTGTTTTTTAAACCAACAGCTTCCAGAACATCATTAACAGCCAGATCGACTTCATTCTTAGTTAACCATGTTCTATTCATGGTTAACGGGAAAGCCAGATTCTGGTACACATTCATACTATCGTAGAGGGCACTGTTTTGAAACGAAAATCCAATACGCAAACGCAACTCATCTAATTCTTTTCCAGCTAACTGATCGACATGTTTTCCCAGCACTAGTACTTCACCCTCATCTGGTTTAAGTAAGCCTACAATAATTTTAATCAAAACAGACTTTCCTGTCCCCGATTTTCCAAGTATGGCAACATTCTCACCTTTCGACAGATTAAAATCAATTCCTTTCAAAACCGGCAAATCATCAAATGCCTTATGCAATCCGGTAATGGAAATAACCGGTTCGTTCTTATCAATGACATGTTGTTTTAAATTTTCCATCGTTTAATAATATCTGATCCAATTGGCTATCTGAACAATAATAATTTCTTCAATAAATATCAGGAACATTGCAAGCACTACGGCCTGATTTGCAGCTCTTCCAACTCCACGGGTTCCCTGTGTTGCATGATATCCTTTGTAGGTACCAACAATGCCAATCGTGAATCCATAAACAACAGTTTTAGTTACCGAGGTGAACACATCCAGAAAACTTATGGATTTAAATGCACTTTGGTAAAAGCTAATCAAGCTGCTGGTTTCTTCAGCATGAACATTTAAATACGAACCGTATAAACCAACAAAACTGCAGTACAGTGCCAGAATAGGAATCGTGATGGTGGTTGCCAGCACGCGGGTTACTACCAGATACTTAAACGGATTAATTGCCGAGACCTCCATTGCATCGATCTGTTCTGTAACTTTCATTGAACCCAGTTCTGCTCCAATGCCAGAACCAACTTTTCCCGCACAAATAAGAGCTGTGACTAATGGTGCTAAAGCTTTTATAATAGCAATTCCAATTAAAGACGGAAGCCACGATGTTGCACCAAAATCTTCGAGTGACGGACGCGATTGTTTGGTAAATACAATCCCAACAATAAAACCAGTAAGCGTAATAAGTGCCAACGACTTTAATCCAACTTCAAAACATTGGTTAATGACTTCGCGCAAATGAAAAGGTCGCTTTGCTGCTTCCCGAAAGAACCGACAAGTAAACTCATATGCTTTGTGTATGCCAATAAGGTATTGGTCAATCACTTTCGAGAAGATATATTTTCCAGTTTTAGACTTAAACATACAAGGAGCTAATTACATCCAGTTACGATTAGAAATATCAAAACATCGCGTTTCGTGCTTATTTATGCTTGCTAATTTGCTGACAGGTATTTCTCTGGTAAAGATGAATGCAACCAACCCGAAAAGTGTTACACAGTTTTCACAATTAGTTACATGATTCACACATCATTGCAAACGTCTACATGAACACAGTTCAAACAAAAAAAGACCATCTCAGATTATCCGAGACGGCCTTCTCTCATTAAACCTCAATCCTCAAAACCTATAACCCAACGAAAGTCCAAGACCGACATTTTTAACTGTCGATTTATCATTTGTTAATCCTTTATATTCAGGATTTATATTAAGCATTCCAAACTGTGAATCCAACTGAAGAAATAATCCTCCTGCCATTTCAATACCAACAAAAATAGTTGCTCCTGCATCAAATGCTTTGTAATAAGGAACAAGCAACGGATCACCAGCTTCTACGGTATTTTTAAATTCAACATCCTGATCCAGCGTTAAAGATCCTCCCTTAACAGTTACATTTCCACTGATGCCATACGCAGCATAAGGGCCAAAACCAATCATGAAATAACCGTTGCCCAATGATGCTTTGTAAACAAGATTCATTGGGACTTCAATATAATTAAGCCTGGTTGTACTTGTTAACGATCCGGATGTGTTTTTGGCACCTTTTTGGGCATACAATAGTCCTGGTTGAAAATAGAATGCAAAACCTATGGGAACTTGAATGTTAATACCTGCATGATAACCCAACAGCATGTCATTTTCCAGCTTATCGCCACTAAACGATTTCCCGTTCAACGTTTGAGAATTAATACCCCCAAGTATTGCAACTGACATCTTTGACTTTTCCCGGGCATTTACACCTAATACTGAAAATACAAGGATGAGTACAACTGATAATAGTTTGTTTTTCATGTTTACTAATTTTTAGACAACGATTTATTAACTGTGATTTGGCTATCTTTTCATCTCAGATTGGAGATTAGCTTCGGATGTCAGAAAAGCACGTTTTATTAAGGCAAAAATAGGCCCCCGGAAGTGCAAAAAAGTTACATAACTTTAGGTAATAATTACATCATTCACACTGTAAACATGTGTGAATGATGTAATTATTCGATGAAATTGTGTAACAAGAAACCGTAATGATTCCTTCAACTTTGCTGGGTGAAAATTATTTCACATTTATAACTAAAAACATGAATACAACTGAGTTAAAAGGAAACTGGAACGAACAAAAAGGCAAACTCAAGCAAAAATTTGCAGTTTTAACCGACAACGACCTGATGCTGGTAGAAGGCAAACGAGAAGAAATGTTGGGAAGACTTCAGTCTAAACTTGGCAAAACCAAAGAAGAATTACATAAGATCATAACCGAGCTTTAACTGACAACTTTGCGTTTATTTACTCTTGTAGCATAACACTTTAAACCTATCTTTTAAAAGCATTAATCAGAGTCAACCGCTGCCACCGAAATTAAACGGATAAACAGAGGCGGCTAAAAACAGTTCATACGCTTTAAAGTATGAACGTAACTCTTCCCCGGAATTGTGTAAAGCTTTCCGAAATTATCAGGCATACTCTTATTTCAAAGAAACCTACCCATCAAATAAAAAAACAAAAATGAAAAAGCGAAAACTATTAGCAATTCTGTCTATTGCATCGGTTGTTTCAATTACCGGTTGTAAAAATGACGATTACGTAGAAAAAGTAGGGATATGCCCGATTGTGGTATCGACAGTCCCAACAGACAAAGCAATTGATGTACCACTCAATCAAATCATCACAGCTACCTTCAATGAAAAAATGAATCCGGAGACAATCACTCAGACTTCGTATACATTACAACAAGGAACAACAGCAATCGCAGGAACAGTTTCGTACAGCGGAACAACAGCCTCTTTCGTACCTGCCAGTCTTCTCTCTCCGTTTGTACTCTATACCGGCCGTGTAAAAACAGCTGCAAAAGACCTTATGGGAAATGCTTTACAAACCGATTACATCTGGAGTTTCACAACCATTCCCCAGATTATTTTAACCGCAAACCCGATAGTTGGAGGAACAACCAGTGGCGCAGGGACATTTGCACAAAGCTCTGCAACTACCGTGATTGCAACGCCAAGTGTAGGTTATGCCTTTACAAACTGGACAGAAAATGGAACAATTGTTTCAACAAGCTCAACGTATCCGTTTACAATGGCCGGAAACAAAACATTAGTGGCTAATTTTTCACTTCAATTTTCTGTAGCCTTATTTTCAAATCCAGTACTGGGTGGAACAACAGTTGGATCTGGTACTTATAATTCAGGTGCATCTATAACAGCAACAGCATCGCCAAATTCCGAATATACCTTTACGAATTGGACGGATAACGGAATAATTGCATCAACGAATCCGATTTATAATTTCATATTAAGTGCAAGCAGAACTTTAGTTGCCAATTTTGCAATTAATACCTACACATTAAACGTAACCGCCCTCAACGGAACGGTTGTGAAAAATCCTTCTCAAACAACTTACAATAGTGGAACTACTGTGGTGCTTACCGCTACACCAATTTCAGGTTATACTTTTACATCATGGAGTGGCGATGCGACTGGTACTACCAGCCCATTAACAGTTACCATGAATGCGAGTAAAAACATCACGGCAAATTTTACGCAAAATACGTATACATTGAACGTAACTGCAATCAATGGTACGGTTGTAAAGAATCCTTCTCAGACAACTTACAATAGTGGAACTACGGTAGAACTCACAGCAACACCAAATGCCGGATATACTTTTACTTCATGGAGTGGCGATGCAACCGGAACTACCAGCCCATTAACAGTTACCATGAATGCAAGTAAAAATATCACAGCAAATTTTACGCAAAATGTGTATACATTGAACGTTAACGCAATCAATGGAACGGTTGTGAAGAATCCATCTCAGACAACTTACAATAGTGGAACTACGGTGGTGCTTACCGCTACACCAATTTCAGGTTATACCTTTACTTCATGGAGTGGCGATGCGACTGGTACTA
>Ga0302296_1003107_pt1 | contig 10807 bp, 9 predicted proteins | sample III_Fen_N3_1_FD_194546 | JGI IMG/M metagenome (GOLD analysis project Ga0302296, IMG submission 194546) | Peat permafrost microbial communities from Stordalen Mire near Abisko, Sweden - III_Fen_N3_1 | ecosystem: Environmental > Terrestrial > Soil > Wetlands > Permafrost | place: Sweden: Abisko... | reverse complement strand
ATTTTTGTCGTTTCTGATGTAATCCGGGGTCGTTGAACTATTTCTTAAGAATAGCGGATCGATGATATACCAGGCCAGTTTGGCACGGTTAAAGCCATATGCAAGATCATCGTTAAGTTCAGCTTCAGGAAACATACCTTGTTTCTGCGGAGTACTGGCCAAAACCCATGAAGATCGGTTTTTCAAATCAATGGACGTCTTGGTCGCTTCAAAATCATCAATATAAGCCGTTCCGCTTTTCTTGATTACATTGGAGTGTCCCGGTAGCAATTGGGCAACTTCCCCGTCAAAGGAAATCGAAGAGACCTGTTTGGTCGAATAAAAAGGTAATTTATCAAGTAGTTTGGTCAATAATATTGACTCGCTGGAAAATGAAGCATCCAACCCCAGCATGGTATTTGAAATTGGATCATCGCCATAATTAACCTTTTGAGTCAATGGCCTTTCCTGCATGTGTAAAACCGTTGCCCCAATGTTAAACTTGTCGGTGAACGCATAATTGGCATGTGCCCCGAGCATCGTTTTTCGTTGCATACTAAACAGGTCCTGGCTTTCGGTAGATACCTGCAGCGGTGTTCCCGACTCGAGCAATCCCGTGTTAATAACCTTTACAATCCCCGAGGTATAATCAACGGTATAATCAACATTTTCAGTCAGAACCCGGCCTCCGGAGGAAACCTTAACCGAACCCTTTGCCAGATTTTGAGATCCGACCGTAATCTCAGAACTCGAAGCCCCTTTATACGAACCTTTCAGTTTGAATTTATTGTGTTCGGCATCCTGTTCGGCAACCGTACGCGTGGAATCATAAAGTGTAGAGTACACATATTTTTTAATCAATGTAGGGTCGCCAATCGAATCGGCAAGGCTTTTCCCGAATGGCTCAAGAACAGGGAATATAACCTTGCCCGTAGAGGAACTTACAGTAACTCCTTCCACATAATCGAAAACTCCGTCACGGACCAGGTCAAGTTGCGAATTCAGCTTATCCAGGTTCATGACATTCAGTAATATATGACCGTTCAGACGCCCTTCCGATAAAAAATTGACATTTGTACCTTTCTGATTGTCCTGATAAAGAATATCGAGAATAAATTGATCCTTGGACAACTGATAAGCATTTAAATCGTAAATGTTCTTCATCATCAGTTTCCAGGTGTTTAACTTTGGCGACAGGTTGGTGCCTTTTAAAAGCTTTAATACAAGGGTTTGAGGTGCATTGACTACACCGGTCGAAAATTCACCAACCTGGTAAGTTTTCCCGTTGGCCGTATAATTAAAGGCAACGGCAAGCACTTCATCCGAGTTTAATGCTGACCGTAATGATATATATCCAAGATTAAGATTGATGGTGTACTCTGATTCGTTTAACAAACGGGCCTGTTCAATTTTTTCATAATCCCTGCCTCCGATAAATTTCAAGGCATTCAGTGGTGCAAGTGTTTTGTTGATATTGTCTGACTGCCTGATCCCTGAATACTCACTGATCATCTCATTGTATAATCCGTTTGCACCGTTGAAAGGAAAATTGGTTTCAGGATATGTCAATCCCGTAGTTTCTGCAAATTTCCCAATTTGATTGGAAATATTAGCGCTGTGTTCAGCCAGATCCATAAATGCCAGAATATTGCGGGCCTCCTTAAAATTGCCCGATTTATTGGTTATCCAGACCTCAATTTTGTTGACTGTGATGCCTGAATTAATAATAGGCAGATGCTGAAGCGATTCGTTGTAATGGTCCCTGAAATATTGAGCAAGGAAAAAATGTCGGTTTGCATCATATTGAGAAGCTGCGATCTCAAAGGTCTTTTTCTGGGCACCACCCTCCGAATTCACCACCTTGGTTTCGCCTTTGTTCTGCGAAAAAATGGTTGTCAGGTTAAGTTTGCCAAACTGCATTTCAGCTTTCACCCCGAAGAGATTCGAGCCTCCGGTTATCAGCGAACCGTTAAGCGGAAGAGATACGTTACCTGCTTCAATCTTTTTGATAATCTGATCTTCATCGCCTGTATAGCCCAGGTTCATCTTATTCTCATAATCGAAGGTGGCCTCTGTATTGTAATTGACGCGCATTTCCATACGGTCACCAATTTTTCCCATCACATTCATCTGGATCTTCTGGTTAAAATCGAATGTCGGCACTTTACGCATGCGTTCGGGGATGGAAGGATTTTCCGTAGCATTCATCTGGTAACCAAAACTCACTTCAACATAGCCCTGAGGACGGATATCGATGGTATTGCTTCCGAAAATCTTGCTGAACGTCTCCCCTCCAACGGTCAGGCGGGGAATCAGGCCACCTTTTGATTCGAGGGCCTTAATCTTGGTTTGACTGCGCCAGTAATTCTGAATCGACTGATCAAAATCATACTTCTGGAACTCCTTCTTTGTCATTGTTTTAGGTAGCCGGATGTTGATATCTCCCACCTTCTCCACAAAATTGTATTCACCGGTAACCGGGTCGTACTCAACTTCGGTCCTGATATTAGCTGGCTTTTTGAGGTAAATTTTAGCGCTGTCTTTTTTATTGGGATAGGCAAATGCCGGCTCGTCTTTAAACTTGTAGGGCAGTACCACAGCGGTATCAATCTTAACCGTATCCTGCGGTATGGGCAGAATGGTCATGACATTGTAATTCCTGAGCGTAGTTCTTGATTCAGAAGGGTTTCCGACAAGAGCATATACAATCGATACAATAATAAATAGAAGTATGTTTCTGCCGTACTTTTTCAATTCCACAAGCTTTTGCTGTTTAAAGGCTTTTTAGAGCTAGTTTGATCACATTTTCTACTGTTAGATTCGGTTGGGCTGCCAGAATTTTATCCAATTCTTTTTCGGCAGGCTTCTTCATAAATCCCAACATGACTAAAGCAGATAACGCTTCATTTCGCAATGTATTGTCTGCTGAAGTCACTATTTGTTCACCTGAAGGAGACTTAACAACTTTATCCTTTAAATCAATTATAACCCTTTGAGCAGTTTTTATTCCAATCCCTTTAATGCTCCTCAGCAGGTTGACGTTTTCGGTTAAAATCGCATTACGGACTTCGTCGGGCGAAAGGGAAGAAAACATCATGATGGCTGTATTCGAACCAATACCGCTAACCGAAATGAGCATTCGGAACAATTCACGTTCACTTTCAGTCGAAAAACCATAAAGAAGGTGTGCGTCCTCACGAATAACCTGGTGGATAAACAGTTTTACACTTTCCCGCCCATTTAACTGGGAATAAGTATTAAGCGAAATGTGTACAAAATAGCCAACAGAATTAGCTTCCAAAATGATATGAGATGGCTTCAGTGTTGCAACTGTGCCTTTGATATATTCAAACATACATTGGATTTGTATTAAACCGATTCATCAATCGCTTCAAAATCAACAGACTCATCGACCTGTCCCTGGTTGATCTCGTATTTCTTTAACGGATTTTTTGTAATTTCCTTATACAGGGCCCGGTTCTTATGAATGTCGATGGCCAGGTACAAGGCTTCGCGGAATGAGTCAGGCGAAGCTTTATCCTCTCCCGCCAGATCGTAAGCGGTACCATGTGCCGGTGAAGTACGTATGATTGGCAATCCTGCCGTATAATTCACGCCACGCTCAAAGGATGCCATCTTGAAAGGGATGAGGCCCTGATCGTGATACATGGCCAGTATGGCGTCAAATTTAGAATAGTCTCCCGAACCAAAGAAGCCATCGGCTGAATAGGGACCGATCGCAATAATTCCCTCATCCTTAGCCCTTTGAATGGCAGGAATAATGACATCGATTTCTTCCCTGCCCAATAAGCCATTGTCTCCGGCATGGGGATTTAAACCCAGCACCGCAATACGCGGACGCTTGACGAAGAAATCCTTTTCGAGTGATTGATTGATGATGCGTAACTTATTCAGAATGGCACCCTTGGTTATTTTTGAGGAGACCTCCGAAAGGGGAACATGACCAACAACAACGCCAACTTTCATCGATTCGCTCACCATGAGCATCACAAAGTCACGGGTATTAAACTGGTCGGCCAGGAATTCAGTATGCCCGGGAAAATTAAATTTATCCGACTGAATATTATCTTTATTGATCGGGGCGGTAACCAGGGCATCAATTTCTCCGTTTTTCAGGTCTTCGACCGCTTTTTCCAAAGCCATATACGAGGCTTCTCCGGCCATTTCACTCGATTTACCCAGTTCAACCCTGATGTTATCGTCGATGCAATTGATAATATTGGCTTTCCGCGAATCGGCCTCGCTGGCGGTTCGGATGTGATTAAAATTGAACGTCTCGATGTTCAGGGCCTTTTTGTGGTAGGCAGCTACTTTCGGCGAACCGTAAACAATAGGCGTGCACATCTCGAGAATACGCGGTTCCATCAGGGTTTTGATGATCACCTCGTATCCAATACCGTTGATGTCGCCCTGTGTAATCCCTATAATAATTTTATCTTGTTTCATATAGATCTCCTTGTTGAAATGGATTCGTGGTCAATGTTAATGCAAAGCCGTAATTTTTTGTTGCGCAAATTTAATCTATTATTTAAACTTTTTCGTCCGTAAATTATATGTTTTTTGAAGTTCAGGCAGATCTTACACATTAAATCAGGCGAATATACGATTGTGCAGCTGATTATTTAACAGTTTCAACATCGAAAGCCGACCTTCTCCGCCAGCTTTGAAACCCTACTGGCTATATTACAAGGCCCGATCCCCAAACCAAAGGAGACTCAAAATCATTAGAGTTTGTTCTAACAATAATTCAAAGACCAATTTTTACTCCTGAAATCCTTTCCTGTCTTATTAAATTCATATTCTGGCAGAGATAAGTTGCCACCTTGTGTATACCTTGTGTATACCTTGTGTGTACCTTGTGTATACCTTGTGTGTTCGTGAACACATAAGGTACACACAAGGTACTCCCGATGTATACATAATATACTCTCAAAAATCAAGCCAAACCTTAACGGTTAAGCATGTAAAACCAGTGATTTTCAAATGGATTAGGTTCAAAGTTCAGCGATTGTTTTTAGTTTGACAGCAATTTCATTAAAAGGAGAAGATAATCGGGTTGGAGGGGAATTTTTGCCTGATAGATCAGGTTTTGAATTGTTTTTTATCAACATGCGGAGTATTTCACGATTCCGAATAAATGGATTGCCTGTTCAGGAGTATCGAACAGACTTAATTAGCCTAAAAAGATTGCATCGACCTAGAGAATTACAATCAGGAGCAGGATGAAGAGCATGAGCATGAATAAGATAAACTGGTTTCGAACGAACAGGCCCAGGAGCAGCAGGATTTCGATTTCCTCGGTATTGGCAGTAAAGATTTCAATGGTGCCTTTCTCCTTCGATAAAAATTCATGACTCTGGTAAGTTATCAGCTCATCACCGTTGAATTTCCATGACCAGCGTGACTGCCAGAAGTTTTTCACTTCCAGTTCGAAACGCTTCCCGTTGATGATAATATCGCTCTTGGGATTGAACAGGTTGATCATGATGGATCCCAACAGGGCATCATTGTTGGCATCATAGATTTCGAGCTTGGAAAGAAAGAATTCGCGATTCAGGAAAAAACGCCTCCCGTTGATCATGGCATGTGCCTTGGCGCCAATCAGACTTTCCCAAACGATAGAGCCAATGAGCTCCGGCCCATGTGTTATTTCCAGCTGATTTTTCAGAATACCTTTCGACCAGACATATCTTTCCATAGCAATGACTCTTTGAAAGCATCTGCAAGTTACGAAAAAAAACGCCTCACTCAAATTCTTCCTTCGCCAGGCTTCCTGAAAATATACCCGGCTAAGGTAAAAGGGGTTTATACTGAAGCGTATGACTGGCAAATTTGCAGTTAAAAATAATCTAAGCAGAACTTTTATGACGCAGATACAATCTGTTATTTTGCAGAAGTGCCGGTAACTGGAGCACAGTCGTCTCCCAGGTTCAGCAGTTCAACTTTACGGAAATCAATAGGATGGCTTTCAGACTGCAATGAAATGGTGCCTTGCTTCAGGAGTTTGTCCCCGTCAGGGGGAAGCAGTTTTTGGTAATTCGGGTCACGGTCGTCCAATTGTGGTTTGGTGTATTCCATAACAACCTTGCCCTCGAGGATATGACGCACAATCGAATCGCCCTGAACTTCCACCTCAGCAGTAACCCATTGTTCACCATGGTAGGTTTTCGAAGTCGAGTTGGTGCAATGTTGTGTCCACAGCTGACCCTGATAAACGATGTTGGTACCGGGAGTACAAACATTAAGGTTCGACCGTTCGTCTTTTCCGTTGCCGCCCAGCAACTGGACTTCAATGGATACGGGGAAATCCTGGTTCAGGTCCATGCTTTCGGCAGTCTGCCCGTGGATCATGATCCCACTGTTTCGTAGAGCCCAACCGGCACCTCCGGGGCATTGTTCACCGACAAAACGATATTCGACCCGAATTTTATAATGGGAATATGGCTGTTTGTAGAAAATATGGCCAAAATGCCCGTCGAACTGTTTGTACTGATCGTACCTGACTTTCAGCAATCCATCCTCCACACGAAAGGTATTACCATAATTTTCATTGAGCGGGAAACCGGTAATTTTAATATTCCAGTCCTTAAGGTCTTTCCCGTTAAACAACTGTATCCATCCTTTTTCCGGCTTGGCTGAAGAACATGAAGTTGCCACTAAAATGAGCAGCATAAAAAAAGTGAATTTCGAAAAAAGCTTATGCATAGATTATTGTAGTTTTAGCTGATGTGTAAAGTATGTATTTCAGGGATTAAAGTTAATGAATTATAACAAGTACAGGAAATTCGGATAACCTAAAATGACAAAGAGCTGGACTGAACTCCGGCTCTTTGCTGAACGAAAAAAAATATAAAAACTATGGGGAAAAAGACTTTATTTCTTGTCCTTTTTAGCTTTCTTTTCTAATCTTTTTTCCTTTAAAGTTTTTGTGGGTTCCTTTTTTTCCGCTTTTTTGGCATCTACTCCTTTTGACATAGCTGTAAATTTTTAAGATTAATATACTAGTATTTAACACATCTAACAGAACAAACGTTCAAAATCAATAAACATGTTGCATTAGATCAAATTTATAATTTTTTATAATAACCAACATCATTTATGGAACAATGTTTAAGATTTTATGAAAGGGGGGACTTTGCTCGCTTGTTCTTTTTTGAAATATTTGGTAACTTTAGGTAAAACATATAAGGACTTTAAAGACCTTAAGGTCATTGAGGTCATTAAGGTCCTTAAAAATGATAAGTAAAAACACTAACAAATCACGAATATGAGCAGCAGCCAACAAAATCAGGAGCCGTTGTTGCCGCGGAGCGGTAATTACCGTAAACTGTACACTTACCAAAAGGCTGAAGCAATATATGACATTACATATTATTTCTGCAAAAAATATCTGCAGCGTGGTGACCGAACCATCGACCAAATGGTGCAGGCTGCCCGCTCGGGCAAACAAAATATAGTGGAAGGGTGTGCAGCTTCGGCTACCTCGAAGGAAACGGAAATAAAGCTGGTGAATGTTGCCAAGGCAAGCCTTCAGGAACTGCTCATCGATTATGAAGACTACCTGCGTACAAGAAACCATCGCCAGTGGGAGAACGGTTCGGTGGAACTTCAAAAGATGCGTGAGCTTGGCCGAAAACACAATGGCACTGCTTATTATATGCCATTGATTATGACCCGTCCGCCTGAAACTATTGCCAATATGACCATCTGCCTGATTAAACAGACCGACTATTTGCTCTTTAGGCAGTTACAATCGCTGGGTGAAGATTTCCTGAAAAATGGGGGGATGCGTGAACGAATGACCCGTATGCGCCTTGAGCGAAGAACAAAGTGACAAAACACATTTCAGGACATTAAGTATATCAAGTATAAATCACTGAATATCATGTAATAATAAATCATTAACCATCTGGTTAAATTATTTGGCTAAATTATTTGGCAGATTCAAATACAGTTTCTATTTTTGACCATATGATTTAACCACTTAGTTAAATCATAAAGCAAAATGGAAACAAAAAAAGACAGTACCGAAGATAAAATCCTTGAGGCAGCAAAAAATGTGTTTGTCAGCAAAGGAATGGAAGGGGCGCGAATGCAGGAGATTGCCGATGAGGCAGGTATAAACAAAGCACTGCTTCACTACTATTTCAGGACGAAAGAACGATTGTTTGAGGCTATATTTGCGGAAATCATCAAATTCGCTTTCCCAAAAATAACTCGGATCGTACAATCAGACGAGCCTATTGTAAGTAAAATTGAACAGGTCATTGATGCCTATATCGATCTGCTGATCAAACATCCCTTCATTCCTGCATTTGTAATTAAGGAACTGAACCGCGATCCTTCGGGATTATTTAAACTGGTAGTTAAGTTTGGATTGAACCCACAGGTTATTTTCGATCAGATTCAACTGGCCATGGACCGCGGAGAAATTATACAAATGCCTCCAAGGCACCTGGCAGCCAACATCATTTCGATGTGCATCTTCCCATTTGCCGCAAGGCCAATTATCAGTTTTATATTGTTTAAAGACGATCAGAAGGCACTCAATGCTTTTTATGGCGAAAGAGCTGACATCATTAAGCAATTCGTAATCAATGCAGTTGTAATCAAAAAATAATAACTCATACGAATGAAAACAATTAAACTTCTGTTCCTGGTTCTGCTTTTCCCTGTTCATCTGCTGGTGGCACAGGAAGGGGTGACCCTGGAACAATGCCAGGACTGGGCACGCGAAAACCACCCCGTTCTGAAACAATTGGATTTGTACCAGCAGATTCTGGATCTCAAAAATGAGAACAATGCAACCAGCCTCCTCCCCCAGGTAAATCTGAACGGCCAGGCAACCTACCAATCTGCGGTAACTAAAATCGCGCTTTCATTACCCGGCATCAAAATTCCGACTGTCGATAAGGAACAGTACAAGTTTTATCTTGATTTCAAACAAACCATCTGGGACGGAGGATTGAGCAAGGCAAAAGAGCTGATCAACAAGGCCGAAAATGCCGGGAACCTGCAGCAGACTGAGGTTGAACTGTACCAGGTGAAAGAAAAAGTGGATCAATTCTTCTTTACCTCATTCCTGATTCAGGAGAACCTGAAGATTCTGGATAAGAAAACCGAGACATTAACTGCACGGCGGAAGATCATTGAATCGGCAGTGAATAATGGAATGGCATTGTCATCTGAATTAGACCAGTTGCTGGCTGAATTGATCAATTCCCAACAGATGAATATTGAATTGAACAGCAATAAGGAAACAGTCCTCTATGGCTTATCCATTCTTACAGGAAAGACAGCCGATCAGATGAGGAACCTGGTCTTACCGGCAGAATCACTGCCCACTGATCAATCAGTCATGCGTCCCGAGATAAAGCTTTTTAGCAAACAAAATGAATTACTTACCGCTAATTCAGAAATTCTTCAGAAGCAACGTCATCCTAAACTATTTGGCTTTGGACAGGCCGGATACGGCAAACCAGGCTTAAACATGCTGAGCAATACCTTCGACCCGTATTACCTGGTCGGAGTAGGATTTAGCTGGAATGTACTGGATTGGAAAACAACCCAACGGCAAAAACAAATGATTAAGCTTCAGCAGGAACTTGTTCAGACCAAACAGAATTCGTTTGTACAAGGTATTGATCTGGCCACTGACCAGCAAAACAAGCAAATTATTCAGCTCTCAGACCTGATGAAAAGCGATCAGGAACTGATACTCATCAGGGAACGCATTACCAAATCCTCTGAATCAAAGCTTGCAAACGGAGCGATCACCATGGCCGATTATCTTCAGGATCTGAATGCTGAAACAACAGCAAGACTGATGCTCGAAACCCGTAAAGTTCAGTTGGAAGAAGCCATCATCAAGTTGGCAAACATTAGGGGCACCAAATAAAATAACCAGAAATAGAAAAGAGGAAAGAGGAAAGGATCAGATAATCGAGTCTTTCAAGAAAGGAAATAATTGAAATTTACATATCAAAACCTGTCAAAATGAAAAAATTACAAGTCATAGCTCTTTCGCTGCTCACACTGGCAGCTTGCAAAAATGGGGAGAAGAAATCGGATGCCTATGGCAATTTCGAGGTTGTTGAGACCATCGTTTCCTCAGAAACGGCCGGCAAACTTCTTTCGATGGAGGTAAAACAGGGAGACCTGATCGAAGCGGGGAAACTGATTGCCCTAATTGATACCACGGAGCTTGTTCTGAAAAAATTGCAAACCAAGGCACAACTTGTTGCCAGCGATACAAAAAGACAAAATGTTTCAGCACAGATCAATGTATTAAAGGAACAAAAGAAAAATGTACTTACTACACAGCAACGCATCACCAAAATGTTTGCTGATAAAGCAGCTACACAACAACAAATGGATGATGTAAACGGCCAGATTAATGTAATCGACAAACAGATAGCGGCAACAAACACCCAGTTTCAGTTGATAGCCAGCGAAATGGATGTCATCCAACGTCAACAGGATTTGTTGACCGAACAACTGATGAAATGCAGGATCATCAGTCCTATTAAAGGAACCGTTCTGGAAACCTACCTTGAAACCGGCGAATTGGCCACTACGGGTAAGCCGGTACTAAAAATGGCAGACCTGAGTAATCTGGAACTGAAGGTATATGTTTCGGGAACCCAGCTTTCGAATGTTAAGCTAGGCAATGAGGTTAAAGTGTTGATCGACTCCGGCAAAAGTGAAATACAGAATCTTTCGGGTAAGATCACCTGGATATCATCTGAATCGGAATTCACTCCTAAAATCATTCAAACAAAGGAAGAACGGGTGAAACTGATGTATG
>Ga0302296_1003106_pt1 | contig 10807 bp, 10 predicted proteins | sample III_Fen_N3_1_FD_194546 | JGI IMG/M metagenome (GOLD analysis project Ga0302296, IMG submission 194546) | Peat permafrost microbial communities from Stordalen Mire near Abisko, Sweden - III_Fen_N3_1 | ecosystem: Environmental > Terrestrial > Soil > Wetlands > Permafrost | place: Sweden: Abisko... | reverse complement strand
ACAGACTTGATTCTGAAAGAATATTCGGGCAAATTCAATTTTTGCATGATGAAGCCAACAAAGTTTGTATTTTTGTATTAATTCAGAGTATAAAAGTAACAAATAAATAAGTTTTGAGTGAACTGGAGTTTGAAGTGCGTAAAGTACTTCCTTCATGCAACTTTAGAGCACTTTAATCGCTTCAACATACTTGACGCACTATTTTATGAAGACCAAAGAAGAGATTGTACAAAACTGGCTTCCCAGATACACCGGAAGGCCTTTGGAAGAGTTTGACGATTTGATTCTGCTCACCAACTTCCACTTATACGTGGATATGTTTGCGAAGAAATTCGGAGTTCCCATCCGTGGAGAAAATAAAAACATGCCCAATGCCAGTGCAGAGGGGATCACCATCATCAATTTCGGGATGGGAAGCCCAAACGCGGCTACGATGATGGATTTGTTAAGCGCAGTTCATCCGAAAGCAGTGCTTTTCCTTGGGAAATGCGGCGGTTTGAAGCAAAAGAACCAATTGGGCGATTTTATTCTGCCCATTGCTGCAATACGTAGTGAAGGTACCTCGAATGACTACTTACCCCCTGAAATTCCGGCACTACCGGCATTTAATCTTCAACGGGCCGTATCGACTGCCATCCGTAACCGTAAACACGATTACTGGACCGGGGTGGTTTATACCACCAACAAACGGGTCTGGGAATACGACGACCGGTTCAAGAAATACCTCGAGAAATCGAGGGCAATGGCGATTGATATGGAAACGGCAACCATCTTTACGGTAGGTTTCTGCAATCAGATCCCTTCCGGGGCTTTGCTGCTTGTATCTGATCAGCCAATGATTTCGGATGGTGTAAAAACTGCGGCAAGCGACCAGATCGTGTCGAATAACTTTGTACAGGAACATCTTGAAACAGGGATTGATGCCTTGCTCGAAATAAAAAATAACGGAGAATCGGTTAAACACCTGAAATTTTAATATTCTGAATTCGAATGACTTACGAGGATATCATAAGTAACCTGCAGAAGAAGATTTATCATCCTGTATACTTTCTAATGGGTGAAGAAAGCTATTTCATCGACAAAATCAGCGATTACATCTCTGACAATGTGCTGACTGATGCTGAAAAAGGATTCAACCAGACTATTTTGTATGGAAAAGACCTTGAGCCCAGAACGATCATTGACAATGCCTTACGTTTTCCAATGATGGCTAATCACCAGGTAATCATCGTTCGGGAGGCCCAGAACATCAAGAAAATTGAGGACCTGGACTCGTACGTCAAGAATCCGTTGAATTCGACCATCCTGGTTATCAATTACAAATACAAGACCCTGGATAAACGGAAGACTTTCCCCAAACTGATTGATCAGAAAGGGGTGCTTTTCGAGTCCAAAAAGCTTTACGATAATCAGTTGCCGGCATGGATTTCGTCCTATCTCAAGAATCAGAACTATAGCGTTTCGCCTCAGGCAGCGGCTATGCTTTCGGAATACCTGGGGGCAGATTTGAGCAAAGTGGCCAATGAACTGGATAAACTCATTATTTCACTGCCAGCAGGAACCCAGATTACCCCCGATCATATCGAGAAAAACATCGGGATCAGTAAGGAATTTAACGTTTTTGAACTTCAGAATGCATTGGGTGAGCGCGATATGTTGAGGGCCAACCGGATCATCAATTATTTTGGTGACAATCCAACGGGTAATCCTGTACCGGTGGTCATGGCTTCGCTCTTTTCCTATTTCATGAAACTATTGAATTACCAGTTTCTGGAAGACAAATCGCAAAACAACGTGGCTTCAGTTCTGCAGGTTCATCCTTTTTTTGTGAAGGGATATGTCTCGGCGGCAAAAAACTACCCGATCAGGAAACTGGTTGAAATTGTCAGCATTCTGAGGGAATACGATATGAAAACAAAGGGGGTAGGCAATGTTTCGGCTACACCGGCCGATCTGCAGAAGGAAATGGTATACCGCATTTTACACTAATTTTTTGATACATGACTTTAATTCTGATAGCAATCACTGTAGCTGTTTCGTTTGCCGGTTTTAAATCGCCAAAGCTGATGACTGAACTGCAGTTCAATGCGAGTAAAATCTATTACAAGAAGCAATATTACCGGCTGATTACACATGCTTTTATCCATGCCAACTGGGAACATCTGTTTGTGAATATGATCGTTTTGTTTTCCTTCGGGGAGGCCATAGAAAAGTATTTTCAATACAATTTCGGCAATAATGCCATCCTGTATTATTTCCTGTTATACTTTGGAGGGATCCTGGTGTCCAATATTTACGCCCTGATCAAGCATCGCAATAACTATTTCTATAATTCGGTGGGGGCCTCGGGAGCAGTATCGGCAGTTTTGTTTGCAGCCATCTTTTTTGATCCCTGGCACTCGATTCTTTTCTTTATGATTCTGCCCATCCCGGGAATTGTATTTGCGGCGCTATACCTGGTGTATTCCTACCAGATGAGTAATAAGCAGAAGGACAATGTAGCTCACGATGCCCATTTCCTGGGTGCTGTGTTTGGATTCATTTTTCCAGTACTGCTCAACCCGGGGTTATTTCAGATATTCATTGATAAACTCTTCAGAATTATCGGATGAAGAAAGCAATCTTCCTGGATCGTGATGGTGTTCTGATCAGTAACAGGGATCATTATTACATCTGGAAACAGAATCAGGTGGAATATGTTGAAGGGATCTTCGAAAATCTTAAAATGCTTGCAGATAAAGGATTTCAATTATTTATAGTCAGCAACCAGGGCGGAATTTCGCGTGGTCTGTATTCAAAGAAGGATATCCAGAAACTTCATGAAGAGCTGATTCAGGACTTCCAAAAGCATGGAATTGAAATTTCTGAAATAGTATATTGCCCTCATCATCCTGAAGTTGAAAAATGCCTGTGCAGGAAACCCGGTTCGCTGATGATCGATAAACTTATTGCCAAATACGGGCTCAGCAAGGAAGGTTCGTATCTGATCGGCGATCGCGCATCGGATATGGAAGCGGCACAAAATGCGGGACTAAGTGGAATTCTGATTAGCCCCAATCAAAATATGCATTCATACATCTCTTTTCTAATCCAATGAGCAAGGGTAAATACATTCTGGTAAACGGCACATTCTCACTGATGGAAGATTACTGTATTTCGCTTGAGGAAATGGAAGCGTTAGGGTTTTCCGAGAGAATCCGTTCAATCCGCTCATTCTTTCCTTATTTCAGGGAAACGTTGGAAATGGTTAAACTTAAGCTACTCATTTTCAATCAGTCGTTTCCCGAATTTACCGATAAGGAAGGATCAGAGCTAAAGCGGCAGATGGAACGTTCACTCACTAAGAACAAGCATTTTCTGGGAGCTGTATTAACGCTTACTCTGCGGTTCACCGAAAAGAAAGTACATTATACCATCCAAACAGAAAAACTGGACACCACAGGCTATGATTTAAATGAAAAGGGTCTGTTTGTAGAAATCTTTGATAAAATAGAGAAACCAATTGGCCAGTTATCCACTTTATCCATAGGTTCAGAGATTTACTGGAAGCTTGCCAGGAACCATCAGAAAGGCACTTTGGCGGATCAATTATTACTTTTAAATACTGCCAATCAAATTGTCGAAACCCCTGGATCAAACCTTTATACAATCAAGGGAAAATCCATTCGGGGAGCAGGCAGTGGACAGGGCGCCTACATTGATATCACCCGGTCGGTCATGCTGGACATTTTCAGTAAATTAAATCTGGATTATACTGAAGATGAGGGGATAAGCAGCATTGACATTCAGGAATGTGAAGAATTACTGATTGTAAACGCCATTGAAGGCATTCGATGGGTAGGAGGGTATGAAGGCAAAAGGTATTTCAATAATACCATCCGAAAGATCAGCGAATTGTTTAATCAGGCAAAAATCAATTGAGAGAAGGATTCTCAGGAAAGTTTTCCCACATGATGTATTTTCCTCCCATGGCACGAACGGATTGAACCCACATCACATTTTCATCGATATTCATCAGGTCGGCCTGAGGAATATCTGCCACCAGCCATGAATTTTCTTTGATTTCTTCTTCAAGTTGTCCTGCCTCCCAACCCGAATAGCCGAGAAAGAAACGAACCTGATGAGAATTTACCAATCCTAGTTTTATCTGTAACTTTAGGGATTCGAAATCACCACCCCAATACAGATTTTCTTTGATAAAAATACTTCCCGGGATTGTGTCCCCCAGGGTATGAATAAAATAAATGGAATCAGTTCCAACAGGACCACCAATGTGAATTTCAGAGTCAAAATCAGGGAAATCAACAAAGAGATCCTCCACCGGATAATCGACTTTCTTATTGAGAATAAAACCAACAGCACCCTTTTCGTTATATGTGGCAAGCAATATAATCGACCGGTTAAAATAACTTCCGGCCAGAAAAGGTTCTGCAATCAATATATTTCCCTGTTTTGGGTCAACATGATTGGTTTCAATCCGGAATATGTTGGTATTTAGCTTCATTCAAAAATAATTAGGCAAATAATCGATTAAAGTTGATTGAAGAAATATAGGAATTCTATTAATTTATACAAAGAAAAAATGCAAATTCATATAAATTTAATCAATTATCTCAATTCAAGCAAGTTAAAATGGCTTAGAGTGTAAAAATAATTGATGGAAATAGAGTTAAATGAAAAGGATGGAGAATAAATAAAGACAAAGACGTCTTGTTTTTCAGTTTTCCTCCACAATGACGTAAATATCTTCGTCGGCCCTCTTCATAAAAAATTGTTCACGGGCAAACTTCTCAAGATTCTCATCATTGGTCTGCAGTTCGTATAGTTTACGCTTGTCAGCCTCAATTTTATGCTTGTAAAAAGCAACCTGTTCCTCAAGTAAAGCGAGTTCCTTTATGTTCTTCTGATGCTGCCGTATGTTATTATCATCAAAAAACATGATCCAAACTCCAAATGCCACTATTGCTATAAGGTATTTGTTGGTGATTGAATTCAGGATTCTCAGAAATATTTCTTTGGCTTTCATAGAAATCATTTAAAACAAAAATAGGATTTTCTGTCACAATAAAAAAGGAGATGAAATAAATCATCTCCTTTTCTGTTAAAATAATTTCTTATTCCTTATCCGGGAAGAAGTTAGGATACGTATAATTCTTTGGAGAGACAAAAGTCTCTTTGATTGTGCGGATGGAAGTCCAGCGCAGGAAATTGAAAACCGATCCTGCTTTATCATTTGTTCCCGAACCACGTGCACCTCCAAATGGCTGCTGTCCCACTACTGCTCCGGTTGGTTTATCGTTGATGTAAAAATTACCGGCTGCATTTTCGAGCCGTTTGGTAATGCGCTCTATGTTATAACGATTCTGAGAGAATATAGCACCGGTAAGGGCATAAATCGATGATTGATCAAGAATATCCAGTGTTTTATCCAACTCTTCATCCTCATATACAAAGACGGTAAGCACAGGTCCGAACAGTTCTTCAACCATAGTGATGTAATCCGCCTTTTTTGCAAGAATAACTGTTGGTTCAATAAAATAGCCTACTGATTTATCGCATTTACCCCCAAATAATACTTCAGCATTGGGATCTTTCCGTGCAGCTTCAATAAAACCTGCGAGTTTATCGAATGAAGCTTCATCAATGACCGCATTTACAAAGTTGGTAAAATCTTCAGGTGGCCCCATTTTTACAGTTGCCAACTCTTTTCCAAGGCGATTACAAACATCATCCCAAATGCTTTGAGGAACGTATGCCCTGGAAGCGGCAGAACATTTTTGGCCCTGGTACTCAAACGAACCACGCAACATAGCAATGGCCAGTGCCTGCGGATCAGCTGTAGGATCGGCGAAAATAAAGTCCTTCCCTCCTGTTTCACCAACGATTCGCGGATAGGATTTGTATTTGAAGATGTTTTCTCCGATAGTTTTCCAGATACTCTGAAATACCGCGGTAGAACCGGTAAAATGAATTCCGGCGAAATCGGGTGATTGAAGGACCACATCAGCGGCAACCGGGCCTCCGACATAGACCAGGTTGATCACTCCGTCAGGCAATCCGGCTTCCTGGAAGATTTCCATGATTACTGCGGCTGAATAAACGGCTGTTTTTGAAGGTTTCCAAACCACCACATTGCCCATCATGGCAGGGGCAGCCGGAAGATTCCCCGCAATTGAGGTAAAATTAAAAGGAGTCAGTGCGAAGACAAATCCTTCAAGTGCCCTGAACTCATTGTAATTCCAAATTCCGGGAGCAGACTCAGGCTGCATTTTATATATATCGGTCATGCAACGGACGCCAAACCTGAAGAAATCAGCCAGTTCACAGGCAGCATCGATTTCAGACTGATAGGCATTCTTCGATTGCCCAAGCATTGTAGCAGCATTAATTTTAGCCCTATAGGGACCTGCCAACAAATCAGCTGCTTTAAGAAATATCGCTGCACGGTGCTGCCAGGCCATGGTATTCCATTGTTCACGGGCAATCATTGCAGCATCGATGGCCATCTGCACATGTGAAGAATCACCCTGATAATAATATCCAAGCGTGTGTTTGATATCATGGGGAGGAGAAATCCTCACCCTCCGGTCTGTTGTAACTTCCTTACCCCCAATAATCATAGGAAGTTCAAGTTCAACGGATCTCAAATTATTCATCATTTTCTTTAGTTCAGCTCTTTCTGCTGATCCGGGTGCATAGCTTTTTATGGGCTCATTCTTTGCATCGGGAATATTAAAAAATCCTTTTGACATCGCTTTATATGTTATTTATATTTATCCTAAATTCATATTTACAAAATTAGGCTTTCCGAATAGTTTAAATCCTAATAAAAATCACTTTTCAAAATTCAACATATTATATCCAAAACACTATTGGAGACTAAATTTTACTATATTTATTCCCTCGTTAAAGTTCAATGATGATTCAATTTCATGTTAGAAGCAATAAAGAAATCAATTATTAGTCGATACAAGCTGGATAGTAATGATGGCATCTTGAAAATTGTTGGCCTTCATGCGTTTATCATACTGGGTTTGTTAACCGGTTTGTACATGTTTGTATATGATCTGGTTGATATAAGTCCAGACCAATGTTTACCCGGGGATATTGCTATACTTATCATTTGCGGGGTGGCTTTTTATTTACTCCTAAATGCGAATATAAAGTGGGCTGTATACGTTTTCTTTTGCGTACCACTAATCCCTTATTTCTTTTTTATTTCCAATACAATTGCCATTTTCCCAAACCACCAATCGGTAACCAATACGTTATGGACTTTAGTTCCGTTTTTCCTGTTTTTCCTGATATTCAGTGATAAAAAGAGAAACCTCTTAATGTTTTTCCTTCTGTCATTCGTGACATTATTAGTTCATACGTATACAGCAGGGTTGACCGATTTTTTGTTCAAATACAAATGGGAATCAGAATCTGCCTCAATAAATCCATTTTTAATTCTTTCTGTCTTCTTTCTCGTATCCTTCCTTGTTGCGTGGAAATTTCAATACACTATTAACAATTTAACCCTTGAGAAGGCGAATACCGATCAGATTATTAATCAGACTATTCGCAATCTTCCGCAAGGAATGATGTTGCTCGAGATTGTTAAAGATGAATTTGATACTCCGTCTCATTTGACTGTGCGTAAAACAAACCTTGCCTTTGAGCGGCAGTTCAGAATAACCTCGCGTGAAATAAAGGACCAGCGGGTAGATGATGTCTTTCCTAAAGTTTTCAGAACCGCTTTTGATTGGAACAACCAGTATTTAAAATCGAAGAAGAATCATTTCTCCTTTTATCTCGAACGACTTGACAGGTATTTCGAGGTCGATACATTCAGGGTTACCGAAGACCAGATTATCAGTCTTTTCATTGATGTTACTGCCAAACAGCGAATGATCCTGGACCTTGAGGAAAACAAACATCGTTACCAGGTATTATTGGAAGCCATTCCTGACTTATTTTTCATCATTGATAAGGATGGGGTATATGTTGATTTTGTATTTAAAGCATCGGATGCTCTGAAGATAAAACCTGAAGATATTATCGGCAATTCAATCTTTGAAGTTGGATTTTCCGAAAAGATGTCGAGCAAAATTTACCAATGTATTCAGAATTGTATTGAGTTTGATTCTATCGAAACTATAGAATACGCTCTGGAGGTTGAGGGTACTTCTGCCATGTTTGAAATGCGTATTGTCTGTCTGAACGATCATTCCGTGATTTCACTGGCAAGGGATATCAGCAAACGCAAATTGGCCGAAATAAACATGGAAGAGGCGAAGAACAGAGCCGAAGAATCCGACCGTTTAAAAACAGCCTTCCTTGCAAATATCTCTCATGAAATTCGTACTCCGATGAACGCCATTATCGGATTTTCCCGAATGGTAGGTTCTTCCGATTTTGATGAGCAAGAAAAGAGTAAATTCATTGATATCATCATTACCAACGGGAAATTACTGATGTCTTTGATCAATGACATGATTAGTCTGTCTAAAATAGAAAGTAACACTCTCGTCATAAAAAACATGACGTGCAAAGTGAATGATATGATGGTGTCCTTATTTAAAGAATTCGACTATGATTTGGAGGATCACCGTAATATCCGAATAAAGGTAAGCTGTGAAAATCCTAATCCTAAATTCTCAGTGATTACCGACCCGGTATTACTTCAGTCTATTATGCAAAAGCTTATCGATAATGGAATTAAGTTCACTGAAGAAGGCGAAGTCGAATTTGGATATAAGGTTCTGGAATCCAGCGAGCTTGAGTTTTTCGTAAAAGATACAGGCATTGGAATTGATAAAAAAGACCAGCAATTGATCTTTGAACGGTTCCATCAACTCGATAACCGTACCACACGCGAATATGAAGGAACGGGTCTTGGATTATCGATTGCGCAGCATTATGTGCGTTTACTGGGAGGCACTTTAGCGGTAATCTCGAAACCAGGCAAGGGATCCACCTTCTCATTTACCATCCCATATACAAAAGAGGAAAGTCCGCTAAAAATAGTACGATAGTTCAGCGCAAAACCAGAAGAAGTGTTCAGTGATCAGTCTGAGTCGTCAGAGATAAATCTAATCCGTTAAATTAATTCTTTATAGTTGAATTAATTGTAATAAAGCCCACCAGGCGATCATAGCGGCTCGAAATATCATGGTAATAGGCAAAGATCTGATAATCATTTTCGGTAATGAAAAATGATCCCTCAAGACTTACCGAGTCAGCCTTTTTAGCCCCATCAGGAACATAAACATATTGGTAGTTGTAATAACCTTGTTTGAGCATCAGGGTTAAATCATAACCCGCACGATCAAAATTCCATTTCATTTCGTTTGTTTTGTTCACATTCCAACCGGTTAAAGCCCCAAATACATTTACAGTACCTCCAACCAACTGACTTCCCATCTTCAGATAAAAATGCACAAACTCGTAATCGCATTCAGTATCATAATCAGTTACCCGATCCTGGCTTTCAATTACAAAATTGCCATTCATTTCCTTATAAGTCCTGTAAATCTTATTCGTTCTGACTTCATCAGGAAGTAAGGTCGCATGATAATAAGGCCTGAAGAATTCAATGTTTCCTATATTTTCTCCGGGGTGACGGATCGTGCGGATATCAAAATACCTGAATTCATTTCCACCGGGGAATACATTCTCCTTATTGTAATCGTAATCCAAAACATTATCATGAATGAAGCTTGGCTTTAAATCACGAATTGCACTATCCCAGCGCCGGTTTTGCATAAGTACAACTTTAATATCTTCCGTTGGATTCACAAGTTTAAGCTGCTCATTGTATATTTTAAAATCAACTTCCTGATTTTCGCCATTAAACGGATCGAAAGTCGCCTTTTTTACGAGTCCTTCAATTCTAACCTTCGGTTCAACCACATAAAACCGCTGAATTAAAACCAGGCTATCACGATTATTATCCGCAAAAACAACTAATGCATAATTGCCTGAAAATTTTGGGGTACAATTCTCATTGGGGATCTGCAGCTGATAATTTACAAATTTGACTGTAGTATTATTACTTGTGGCATAATCTGTAAATGGATTATCAGGGAAGCCTGACATATATTCATTCTGCTGAAGGAAAGATTCATTCCAATTGGCATCACAATGAATGAGTGTATAAGAATAGTTCTTTACATCGGTCGAAAGATCATCAAATTTAAGGATAAGCTTCGCATCACTTCCCAGTTCTATTAAAGGATCTGAAAGTTCATTCCCTTCCCTGTAAAGTTGTACCGATTTGATTTCTTCCCTATACACTGAATTCTGATAATAATACTTGTCAGTTTTATCTGAGGACCACGAGGTTAAGGTGGGTAAAACAGTTAGAAGAAAGAGAATAAGTGTTATTTTATGAATCATACTAATCCTTTATTTTGTCGAAACCTGATTATAGAACTCCGAAATACGTAAACCTCTATTTAGACATCAGAGCATTAAACGATTCACAGCACTCAATTATTTCATTGATTAATCGTTTGTTAAGCAAAGGTCAGTAAAAGATTTCAGATTCTCCCTTTTAAAACCTCATAAAATGGGCAGTGATCAATTACTTTGATGAGGAATAAGCCTGAAGTAAAAGAAAAGGTGCATAACTTTTTGCTTCACGTCTTTTTTTCGTGATCTTTGCCTAACAAATCATCTTACTATTTGTTATTTCTTTATTATGATTTATCATCGCAAATTCATACATCCGAAATCCAAGACCTGGGTTGTATTTGTGCATGGGGCAGGTGGAAGTAATGTAGTCTGGTTTCGTCAACTAAAAGAATTCAAGAAGTACTTT
>Ga0302296_1003105_pt1 | contig 10813 bp, 9 predicted proteins | sample III_Fen_N3_1_FD_194546 | JGI IMG/M metagenome (GOLD analysis project Ga0302296, IMG submission 194546) | Peat permafrost microbial communities from Stordalen Mire near Abisko, Sweden - III_Fen_N3_1 | ecosystem: Environmental > Terrestrial > Soil > Wetlands > Permafrost | place: Sweden: Abisko... | reverse complement strand
GTCTGTTTGATCTGTTCAACCACGAGTTTGATGCCTGCCTGATTGTGGCCCGTGTCACAAACGGTAAGCGGATTGTGGCCGATAATCTGCCACCGTCCCATCAATCCGGTATTCCGAATTGTATGGTCCAACCCGCGCCTGACCATGTCTTCAGTCAACTTCCAGCCTTTTTCATTCAAAATATCGATGGTTTTCAATACCGTTGGCATGTTATGTCGTTGATAAATCCCCAGCAAATCCAGTTTTAAATCAGGATAAACCAATTCACCGTTTTTTCGAATGTTCATACTTTGTTTGCCGTCAATTGTCATCATCGAGTAATCAGCGTGATATTCCTGATCGGCAAACGACAGTTGCGTTTGTACCTTTTCGGCAGTCTGTTGAAAGACAAAACTGGTTTCAGGCGATGACTCGCCAATTACAACAGGCACATTTTTCTTGATGATACCGGCTTTTTCGGCAGCAATCTTAGCCAGGGTATTGCCCAACAATGCCTGATGATCGAAACTGATGTTAGTAATGACCGACACTTCCGGCGTAATCACATTGGTTGAATCAAGCCGTCCGCCTAATCCTACTTCAATTACAGCCACATCAACCTTGCTGGCACGAAAATAATCGAAAGCCATCGACATGGTTAGTTCAAAAAACGAAGGTTCGAGCTTTGCAATTTCATTTTTAGCAAGGAATTGTTCTGTAAACCGAACAACAGCATCTTCCGAAATCATTTCACCATTTACGCGAATTCGTTCCCTGAAATCTTTCAAATGAGGCGAAGTATAAAGGCCAGTTTTGTATCCGGCTTCGTGCAAAACCGAAGCCAGAATATGCGAAACGGAACCTTTGCCGTTGGTTCCGGCAACATGAATTGTTTTAAAATGATGATGCGGATAACCGAACATTTCATCCAATCGGATGGTATTGTCGAGATTGTCTTTATAAGCTGCCGATCCAGTTCGTTGAAACATAGGTAGCTGGCTGTATAAAAAATCGAGAATTTCCGGATAGGTTTTCATGAACAAAAACTTATGAACACAGGTTAAAAAATAGAACAGCAAAATTGAGAATTTAACAGCGATATCTCTCTAAACCGATTCTAATTTTTCTAAATTTAGGCAAACCTTAATGATGACGGCCATGGCGAAGAAAAAGCAAACCAAAATTTTCGTACTGGATACGAACGTAATCCTGCACGATCATACAAGTATTTATCAATTTCAGGATAACGACATTGTAATACCGATAACGGTACTCGAAGAATTGGACAAGTTTAAACGCGGGAACGACCCGATCAATTTTCAGGCCCGTGAATTTGTGCGCGAGCTCGATGAAATAGTTGGCGATCAACTGTTCAACGGAGGAATAAAGCTTGGGCCGGATAAAGGAAAACTTAGCATCGAAACAGGAAAGCCTATGCCTGAAGAAATGAAAAATTCGTTCTGCGAAGACATTCCCGATCACCGGATACTGGCAATCGCGATGTATGTAGGACAGAAATTTCCCGACCGGCCAACCATCCTGGTTTCGAAAGATATCAACCTGAGAATGAAGGCTAAATCCTTAAAAATTCAGGCTGAAGATTACTACAACGATAAAGTAAAAGATATTCAGTACCTGAACAAAAATGTGACGGAACTGGTCAATTTTGACGATGCGCTGATTGAAAAACTGTACAACGAAAATTCTCTTTCGATTGATGAAATGAGCCTGGAAAAAGCTCCTGACATAAATGAGTATTTTATCATCAAATCGAATAAAGCCAGTGTTTTAGGGCGTTATGACGGTGGATTAAAAAAAATGGTTCGGGTAGAGAAAAAAACTGCCTACGGAATCAAACCACGAAATGCCGAGCAGACCTTTAGCCTGGATGCTTTATTCAATCCGGAGATAAAACTGGTTGCCCTAACCGGAAAAGCAGGTACGGGTAAAACTTTGCTGGCACTGGCGGCTGCCCTCGAACAACACAAAAACTTCGGGCAGATTCTGCTGGCCCGTCCGATTGTAGCGCTGAGTAACCGCGATTTGGGGTTCCTGCCGGGCGATGCCCAGGAAAAGATCAGCCCGTATATGCAGCCTCTTTTCGACAATCTGGCGGTAATCAAGCACAACTATAATTTACGGAGCACTGAATACCAGCTGATTGAAGAACTACTAAAGGACGAGAGACTGATTATTACCCCACTGGCTTACATTCGCGGAAGAAGTTTATCGAATTCGTATTTTATTATCGACGAAGCCCAAAACCTGACACCGCACGAGATAAAAACCATCATTACCCGAGCCGGAGAAGGCAGCAAACTGGTTTTCACCGGCGATTTGCAACAAATCGATTCGCCTTATCTTGATATGAAATCGAACGGGTTGGCCTACATGACCGAGAAGATGAAAAATCATGAGATTTTTGCCCATGTCAACCTCGTAAAAGGCGAACGCAGCTACCTGGCCGAACTGGCAAGCGATTTACTTTAATATAAAAATGAATTTCACCACAGATTTCTCAGATTTACACAGATTTAAAATCTGTGAGAATTTGTGGAATCTGTGGTTTATTTTTTGTTTTAAAATCTAAAGAACCGATAGTCTTTGTGGCAAGATTATTCTTTCGTATTTTTGTGGCCTGATGGAAAGGATTTTTAATGGACTACTCAGGGAAAAAGGCTGCTTTTTATACACTTGGCTGTAAACTAAATTTCGCAGAAACATCGAGCATCGCTAACCACCTGGAGAATATTGGTTTCCAACGGGTTGAATTTACCGATCATGCTGACGTGATTATTATTAACTCCTGCTCGGTAACAGCCGAAGGCGATAAGAAAACCCGGAATATCATTCGCCAGGCGGTTCGCAAAAATCCGGAAGCGATGGTTGTCGTCACGGGTTGTTATGCCCAGTTGCAGCCCGAAACCATCCAAAAAATAGAAGGCGTCGACCTGATTATCGGATCGGCTGAAAAGCTGAATATACCCGATTATCTGGGCGACCTCACCAAAAAGGAACAAGCTGAAATTCACATTCAGAAACCGAACGAAATCAAAAAATACTTCCACGCCTACTCATTTGGCGATCGTACCCGTAGTTTCCTGAAGGTTCAGGACGGATGCGATTATTACTGCACGTATTGCACCATTCCGATTGCACGTGGCCGGAGCCGCAACGACAGCATCAGCAATACAGTTTCCGAAGCCCGCGAAATTGTTGAAAAAGGTTCACTTGAAATCATCCTGACTGGCGTTAACATTGGCGACTTTGGCAAATCAACCGGTGAAAAATTCATCGATCTGCTGCGGGCTCTCGATCAAATTGAAAACCTAATGCGCATCCGTATTTCGTCGGTCGAACCCAATTTGCTGACTGACGAAATCATCGAGTTTGCAGCTCGTTCACAGCGAATTATGCCTCATTTCCACCTGCCGCTTCAATCGGGCTCGAACGAGGTTTTGTCGCTTATGAAACGAAAATACAAACGCGAAGTATTCGAAAGCCGGGTGGCAAAAATCAAAAAAGAAATTCCTCATGCCTTTATCGGAGTCGATGTCATCGCCGGAACCAATGGCGAAACCGATGAGTATTTCCGTGATTCATACCGTTTTATTGCCGATCTGGATGTTTCGCAACTTCATGCATTTCCTTATTCTGAAAGGCCTGGAACCAAAGCGCTCGAACTGAAACCGGTGATCCCGATGGACGAACGGAAACACCGCACACAGCGATTGATTTCTCTTTCTGAACGAAAAACGGAAGATTTCTATCGTCAACATCTCGGGACTGTGCATGAAGTGCTTTTTGAAGAACAAAAAGACAAAAAAATGCTTTCAGGATTTACAGATAATTACATCCGCGTTGAAACGGAATATCACGAAGGGTTTGAAAACCATATTATTCAGGTTAAACTTGAAAACATATTGCCGAATGGAAACGTTTGGGGAAAGATTCTGGAAGCATAGAGCATGGAGAAAGAAAGTAATCAGTGGTCAGTCTCAATGTTCAGTTTCATAACTTATAACTCATAATTCATACTTTTAAACTGATGACATGAATCTCGAAATACTTTGTACACAAGTTCAGGAACTGGCCCGTGAAGTTGGCCGGTTTATTTATGATGAACGGCTGAAATTTACGGCTGAAGATATTATCCACAAAGGAAAAGCGGACATGGTGACTTATGTTGATAAAACTTCGGAAGCCCGGATCGTAGCAGCTTTGCGCTTACTTTTACCCGGTTCAGGATTTATTGCTGAAGAAGGAACAGCTCAGGATAATGGCGAAAAATATCGCTGGGTGATCGATCCGCTCGACGGCACCACCAATTACATTCACGGCATATCTCCTTTCGCGGTGAGTATTGCCCTGATGGAAGATCAGGAAATTATCCTCGGTGTTGTTTACGAAATTAGCCTCGATGAAATGTTTTATGCCTGGAAAGGAAGCAAAGCCTACCTGAATGGTCGCGAAATTCATGTTTCCAAAGCTGCCATCACAGCCGATTCGCTGATTGCCACCGGTTTCCCGTATTACGATTTCTCGAAGCTCGACAACTACATGGAAGCAATGAATTTCTTTATGCGTAATTCTCACGGAATGCGCCGTCTGGGTTCGGCTGCCGCCGATATGGCTTACGTGGCTTCCGGAAGATTCGAAGGCTTTTATGAACATGCCCTGCATTCGTGGGATGTGGCTGCCGGAATCATCATCGTGAAACAGGCTGGCGGAAAAGTATGCGACTTTAACGGTGGCGAAAACTACCTGTTCGGAGGCGAAATGATTGCCTGCAATGCCAATTATTTTGACGAATTTTATGGAATAGTTCATCAGCATCTGGGGTAAAATACCGGGAAAGAGAAAAAAATAGGAAATAGCCATTAGTCATTCGGAAAGTCACACTTTTCCTTTTTCCTATTGACCAATGAACTATTTCCATTTTCCAAATTCAGTTTGGGCTCACATTTTTTGCTAAATTGCATCATTCTAACATGTACGAAAATGATCGAAAAAGAAATTGTCCTCATCAATAAACAGCTTGAAAGCCTGACTGCTAAAAACTTCGATCTGGAAGCCTGGAAATGTCACACCATCATCTTTCTGGAACGAATTTTTGGTAAAGAAAGCACCAATGTCAGGATGATTAAGGAACTGAAGCACGATTTTTCGAGTTGGAGCCTTCGCGATGCCGCCGGCACTGGCAAAGCTTCCGACCCGGTTATCCTGAAAGCGCGCGAAATACTGGAAGCAACCAAACTGGAGCTCGAACACCTCGGCGTTCCGAAACAGGAAGAAGAAAACCTTAAAATATGGTCGCTACTCGAAGAGGAAATGACTGGCAAACAAATCCGGGAGATCAAACTGATTTTGCAGTCGGAAGAGGCCGAAAAGATGGAAAAAATAGCCAACACTCTATTTAGCCTTGAGAAGGAAAACATGTCGGTTGTACTGGCCAAACTGCTGATTCCATAGCTGGACAAGTGTTCAGTAATCAGTAGCAACTGGCAGAAAATGTTGCGAGATGCGAGTTTCGGATCGCGCAACCCATAACCCGAAACAAATAAATCAATCTTTAAGCAATTCATGAATCCAAAAGTCGCCATTGTCATCCTCAACTGGAACGGAGCCAGCCTGTTGCAACAGTTTTTGCCTTCGGTGATCAAATTCAGTAAAAATGATTCAACCGACATCATTGTGGCCGACAATGGTTCAACCGACGATTCACTTTCGGTGCTGGGTAAAGAGTTTCCTGAGGTTCGCACTCTCGACCTGAAACAGAATTACGGATTTGCCCGTGGTTATAACGAAGCGCTGAAACAAATTGAAGCCGATTATTTTGTGATCCTGAATTCGGATGTTGAAGTGACTGCCGGTTGGCTTGAATCTCCAATCCAATTAATGGAAAATGATCCATCGATTGCTGCCGTTCAACCTAAAATACTCAGCCACCATCAAAAAACTCATTTTGAATATGCCGGTGCCGCCGGTGGTTTCATCGACCGGTTTGGATACCCGTTTTGCCGTGGCCGGATTTTTAACGAGGTTGAACCCGATAAAGGTCAATACAACAGCACGATTGATATTTTTTGGGCAACCGGAGCCTGCATGTTTGTCAGGGCAAAACTATTTCTTGAAGCGGATGGTTTCGATGCTGATTTTTGGGCGCATCAGGAAGAAATAGATTTGTGCTGGCGCCTTAAAAACCACGGATACCGTATTGTTTATACTCCTGAAAGTACTGTTTATCATGTAGGTGGCGGAACTCTTTCGTACGATAATCCGCAGAAACTATTTTTAAATTTCAGGAATAACCTTTGGCTTTTATATAAAAACTTACCCGCCAATCAACTTTTTTATATCCTGTTTGTCCGGATGATTTTGGATGCTGTGGCAGCCTTTAAACTGCTTGCCGAATTCAACTTAAATGGCATCCGAAGCGTTCTGAAAGCGCACTACCATTTCTGGATTTCGATACCTTCGCTACAGCGCAAACGCAAACAAACCCGTCTGGCTGGAAACTTCAGGAACCCAGCCGAAAAACTTCCAAGAAGCATTGTTTTCCAGTTTTATGTCCGAAAACGCAAACATTTCAACGAGATTAAGTTTTGAATCGGAGATTACACTTCTTCGTGAAAACTGTTTACCGCGACTGAATTCTGTGACTGACCACTATTTCTTAATCCTTCAGATAATCAATCTGTACCAGATCGTTCCAAATCGGATCCTTAGGCGGTTTGGCAATAATTTTAACAGGTTGTTTGGTCACCGGGTGAATGAATTCGATTTTACGGGCATGAAGATGGATGCCACAGTCCTCATTGCTACGTGCCGCTCCGTATTTCAGGTCACCTTTGATGTGTAAGCCAATTCGATGGAGCTGGGCACGAATTTGGTGATGTCTTCCCGTCTTCAGGTCAATTTCGAGCAAATGGTAATGGTTGAGTGTGGCCACATGACGATAGTGAAGGATTCCTTCTTTGGCTCCTCTTCGTTCTTTATCATGCGCATGTGATTTATTCTTTTCCTCGTCTTTCATCAGCCAATGATGCAAGGTTCCTTCCTCTAATTCAGGTAGTTTATCAACAACAGCCCAGTATGTTTTTTTCATCGCTTCCTTATCCTGAAACATTTCATTCAGTCGGGTAAGCGCTTTGCTGGTGCGTGCAAACAGGATCACTCCACTCGACGGACGATCCAGACGATGAGGCGACCCCAGATATACATCGCCCGGTTTGTTGTATTTCACCTTGATGTATTCTTTCACCTTGTCGATCAAAGTTACATCACCGGTTTTATCACCCTGAACGATCTCGCCACACGCTTTGTTGATGGCAATGATATGATTGTCTTCGTAAATTACTTCCATTTGAATTGTATTGTGACCTGTAAATTTTGATTTGTCATTTTTGAATGAGGCTTATTCCATGAGGCACATACATTCTTTATTTTTCAATTTTGATTTGTGGGTGCGCCTTTTCCTCTATTTCCTATTTTCCCCCGGGTTGCGTCGTTCCTCCTTACCCGGGGCTATTAATATCTGACACCTCCGGTGTCGATGCATTGATTAATCGATTGGAAAACTTTATACCTGAACTTAAAATATCTCCCTGCCCGAGGCCGGCGGGCAATAATCAATACAGAATATTTAATATCTAAACCTTCGCATCCGGAAACTTGAAACTTTGAAACTTTGAAACTGAAACTTGTAACTTGTTAATATTGTTCCCGTTCGTTGGGGAAATCACTCGATTTTACATCCTGAACGTAATGATTAACTGCGCCCTGAATCTCTTCTGCCAGATTCAAATACCTTCTCAAAAAACGAGGAGAAAAAGTCTGGGTAATTCCAAGCATATCGTGAAGAACAAGAACCTGACCATCGCAACCGCCACCGGCTCCAATTCCGATAACGGGAATTTTCAAAATTGTTGAAACCTTGGCTCCCAATTCAGCGGGAATTTTTTCGAGTACGATTGCAAAGCAACCTGCAGCTTCAAGCAATTTGGCGTCTTCAATCAGCTTTTGAGCTTCAACTTCTTCCTTGGCACGAACGGTATAAGTTCCATATTTGTTGATTGACTGTGGCATCAGGCCTAAATGCCCCATTACCGGAATACCAGCCGTTAGAATGCGTTCGACCGATTCGATAATTTCTTTGCCACCTTCCACTTTTACGGCATCGGCATGTGTTACTTTCATAATCTTAATGGCCGAATTGAGAGCTTCCAGTGGATTTCCCTGGTAAGTTCCAAAAGGCATATCAACTACCACAAGGGCACGGGTTACTGCTTTCACCACCGATTTGCCATGATAAATCATCTGATCAAGGGTGACAGGCAAGGTGGTTTCGTTGCCGGCCATGACGTTCGAAGCCGAATCTCCTACCAGGATTACATCGATTCCTGCCTGATCGACCAACTTGGCCATGCTGTAATCGTAAGCCGTAAGCATAGCAATTTTTTCGCCTTTCAGTTTCATTTCTGAAAGAACGTGGGTGGTAACCCGCCTGATTTCTTTATGAACTGACATATTCGTTAGTATTGTATTCGGCTGCAAAAGTAAGAATTAATACATTGGATATTCGGCTTTCTTTCCGGCAAATGATTGTGAATGTCCTGGAAGTGTTAAAATGAGGTGGCGAATTGTTAAATATTTATAATTATATTTCATAGTGGTATAATTTTTGATAACTAATCATATACTTTAATGCTTAGTGTACACATAAAATAAATAAAAATGAGAACTTCATTAACCTTGTTTTGTATCCTGATAGCCACGATAACAGGCTTTAGTCAGGATAAAAGTTTTGATTTATCGAAGTACAAATTCCCCGATTACAAACGGCACGAGTTGGAGTTTAATTTTAGTTCGAACGGAAACAGTGATAAACGGGGACAGGATGAGCTTTTCCCAACTGGAGATGGCACCACCGTTCGGAAAGATTATTTACAGTCCAATTTCAATTCGAATTTTTCACTTGGGTATCAATATGACTACTTAACCAGGAAGCGGATTGATTACCTTACTTCAAATCTTTCAGGTACTTATGATTATTCTATGAGTAAGTACGATGGAGTGAAAACAAAAAACTATAGTCCCAACATTAATTTGAATTTGAATGGATCAAGAAAATATTACCTAAAAGAAGACAAACTCTTCCTTGAAGGTATGGCAGGTGCAACATATTATTTTGATGAGACAAAGAGTACTTCCACCAATATGGATGATCGGCGAAGCAGTTATGATCAGATCAATCTTTCTATCGGAGTTGGTGTTGGAACGGGCAGAATGGAAAAGGTGAACGATTTATGGCAGGCCTATTATATCCTTGAAAAACTGGCAGGACAGAAATCACTTGCACGGGAATTGGCAGAAAAAGATATTATTGAGTTTGCGAGTTTTGCATCTAAATTGAAGAACAAACGATTCTTTGATGCACGTCTCCAGAAAATTGCCGAATTACAAGCTTTAGATTCCTTGTTGCACAAACAAGGATTAATAAAGGATACTGATATCTCGTATTTCGCAACATTGAACGATTACTGGAGTTATGGGAACTTTCAAGATCGGGAATCAGGAAGGATTTTAAAGTTTGGGATTTCACCTGAGTATTCTAAGCAAAATGAAAAACAATACAGTGAAAGCACTGTTCATTCAAATAAAACCAGTTTGGTATCGAATGTCTCTTTTAATTGCACCAAACAATTGAATTTATTCTGGGAGCGTCACTTTAATGTTGTGATCACAAATGAAACATTGATTGATACAGTTGGCAAATATTATAACAGTTATCCGTCAAATTTTTTTAGCTCGAATGTGAGTTTTGGATATGGTTACTTCCCCGATTCAAGAACTTCTATTTCAGGATATTTGGGATATCACGGACAAAACCTTGTTGTCTTAAATTCATCAAGTGTTGTACCGAAACAATGGATGAACAATATCTACCTGACCTTAACCGGGAATTACTATATTTCACCTCAACTTCAAATCACAGGTAGCTTTAATCTTTCATATATTGATAAAGAATACACCTCGCGTAACACCATTCATACCAATTATAACCTCGGCCTTCGCTACGCGATTTTCTAAACCCATAACAACAAATAAGCCGGCTCAATCGAACCGGCTTATTTGTTGTTAGACTTCATATCGAACCCGATTTCCTGATAACTATCGATGACAACCAATGACTATGTAGACAACTAATAACAACCATTATTGCTCCTTTCGCTGTCTTTTTGTCACGCAGAATGTCAGGAAAAACCTTTACCAAAAGAAATGAGTGCCAGTTTTGCCAATTTTGAGATTATCCGTTTTATGGCACAGTGATTGAATGGAACTGCTCGTGCTTACTAAAAAACGAAAAATTAAAAGTTTAAAAAAATCATAAAATGGGAAAAATTATTGGAATTGACTTAGGTACCACCAATTCGTGTGTATCAGTTATGGAAGGTAACGAGCCTGTTGTTATTCCTAATAGCGAAGGCAAACGGACAACTCCATCAATCGTTGGTTTTGTTGAAAATGGCGAACGAAAAGTAGGTGATCCGGCAAAACGACAAGCGATTACAAACCCCTCAAAAACAGTTTATTCAATTAAACGTTTTATGGGCGAAAGTTATGCAAATCTGACAAAGGAAATTAAACGGGTAGCCTATACAGTAGTTCAGGGCGATAACAACACTCCGCGTGTAGTGATTGATGACCGTAAATATTCACCACAGGAAATATCGGCAATGATTCTTCAGAAAATGAAGAAGACTGCTGAAGATTACCTTGGACAGGAAGTTACCGATGCAGTTATTACCGTTCCGGCTTATTTCAACGATTC
>Ga0302296_1003102_pt1 | contig 10817 bp, 8 predicted proteins | sample III_Fen_N3_1_FD_194546 | JGI IMG/M metagenome (GOLD analysis project Ga0302296, IMG submission 194546) | Peat permafrost microbial communities from Stordalen Mire near Abisko, Sweden - III_Fen_N3_1 | ecosystem: Environmental > Terrestrial > Soil > Wetlands > Permafrost | place: Sweden: Abisko... | reverse complement strand
GTTTTTTGCTTCAAATAACCAGTTTGATTCCGACAGCCTTGAAGTTTGGAGTGAACAATTGATCATTACTGGTGAGAAAATTTACAATAAAAGGGTTGAATTTTTGGATACATTGCTGCCCGTATTCCAGAAGTATTACGATTTTATCTGTCAGGGCCATGAAAAGGTTGGACTGGAATATCAGTCACAGCTAAAAGATCAAAAATTCAGGGAATTATTGGAGGAATCTATCGCGAAGGATCGCGTTTTACTGTATACCTCCTGCGGAATTCATAAAGACGATCTTGACCTGAAAATTGAAGACTACCCGATTAAAAAATTAGGATCGCAGGGTCAAAATAAGACTTACCTTATTGCGCTTAAATTTGCGCAGTTTGATTTTATTCGCTCAGTAAATAAAGTGAAGCCTATACTTTTGCTCGACGATATTTTTGACAAACTTGACAGTGCGCGCGTGGGGCAAATTGTAAAATTAGTATCAGATAGTAATTTTGGACAGATCTTTATCACAGATACTAATCGGGAACATCTTGATGGAATTATTCGTGAAGTGGGCGGAGCCGATTTTAAGATTTTTCTGGTTTCGGAGGGACAAATCTCCCTGTTATAATTAATACTTTTTGTGACCATGAGAAGAAGTGAGGTTCAATCCCTTGGCAGTGCGATCAGGGATTATTTAAAAGAAAGAAAGTTCGAAGGTAAAATTGCGGAGATCGAAGCAGTTAATTTGTGGGAATCGATAATCGGAAAACAAATTGCCAGAGCGACCTCGTCAATATACATTAAAGATGGTACGCTTTACGTTCATCTTAAATCGTCTATCGTCCGAAATGAGCTTTTTATGATGCGAAATGATATAATGCGCGTTATGAATCAACGTATTGGGAGTGAAGTTGTAAAGTCAATTATATTACGGTGATTTTTCGGTTAAAATATTAATTTCAAACAATGACAATTGATTTCTCAAAAATACCAACTCCCTGCTATCTCATCGAAGAGGAGTTGCTACGCAAAAACCTCCGTTTGATCAAATCGGTAAAGGATGAAGCAGGAGTTGATATTATTCTCGCCTTTAAAGGTTTTTCGATGTGGAAAGCTTTTCCAATTGTAAGGGAATATATTTCCGGGGCCGCAGCCAGTGGTGCTTATGAGGCAAAACTTGCCGCTGATGAGATGAAAGTATTGGCTCATACCTATTCTCCTGCCTTTCGGCATACCGATTTTAAGGAGGTGCTGGAGAATTCTTCGCATATCACCTTTAATTCCTTGTCACAGTTTGAAACGTTTTTTCCCTATGTGAAAAATTTCTCACGAAGAATTTCCGTGGGAATCAGGGTAAACCCTGAATTTTCGGAAGTTGAAACAGAGCTCTACAATCCTTGTTCTCCCGGAACACGGTTGGGTATTCTGGCAGATCAACTCGGGGATGAATTGCCTGAGGGCATCGATGGTTTTCATTTTCATACACTTTGTGAATCATCAGCAACTGACCTGGAGAAAACCCTGGCAGCTTTTGAAACTAAGTTCGGGAAATACCTGAACCGCTTAAAGTGGGTCAATATGGGTGGTGGTCATCTGATGACAAAAAAAGGGTATGATACCGGAAAATTAATCAAAATATTAAAGGCTTTTCGTCAACGCTGGACAGGCATCGAAGTCATTCTGGAACCTGGAAGTGCTTTTGCATGGGAAACAGGTGTTTTAGTTGCCGAGGTTGTGGATATTGTTGAAAATAAGGGAATAAAAACTGCTATCTTAAATATTTCATTCACCGCTCATATGCCTGATTGCCTTGAGATGCCTTATAAACCACGGATTAGAAGCGCATACCAGGATACTATAGATAATAAACCAACCTATCGCATGGGGGGGAACTCATGCCTTGCAGGTGATTTTATTGGATTCTGGTCATTCGAGAAGGAACTAAAACCAGGTGATCAGATTATTTTTGAGGATATGATACATTATACAATGGTCAAAAGCTCCATGTTTAATGGTGTTCCTCATCCATCAATCGGTTTGTGGAGCAAAAATGGGGAATTCAAACTTTTAAGATCATTTGATTACGAAGATTATAAAAATCGAATGGCTTAATATTTAATAACATAAAAAACCAGGTTTTACATTTCTGTCAAAACCTGATTTTTTGTTAGCCAGTAATACTACGTACTAAATCATTTTTGAATTTGTAGTATTAAAGTTCTCATTTATATGTATTAAGAAATTACCAACGCCTTGTTTTTGTACAGGTGCCATTTGCATTTGCATAAGCCTGTTTATTCGCCGTCAGATCTGCAAGTGCCAAACTGTTGGCAGCTGACTGGCTGACAGTCGAACTATATTTATTTGCTGCAACTGTATATGTTACCGTTGATCCGGTATATCCAGTTCCGCAACTGTTTTTTGTTGCTGTTGCTGATGAAGCCACATTGTAATATTTGATTACAGCATTTGCGGTACATGTCCCGTGTGAATTAGCCCATGCCTGCATATTATTATTCATGTCAGAGATCGCCTGATTATTGGCATCTGCCTGACTAATCGTTGAAGTATAAGCTCCAGCCATAATTGTATAGGGTACTACTGATCCTGTATATCCTGATCCGCAATCATTTTTAGTGGCTGATCCTACTGTCTGAACACTTGTGTAAACAACCGAGCTGGCGGTACAGGTCCCATGCGAATTAGCCCAGGCCTGAATATTATTATTCAAATCCGATGTCGCCTGATTATTGGCATCTGCCTGACTTATCGTTGAAGTATATGCTCCGGCCATAATTGTATAGGTTACAACTGATCCGGAATATCCTGATCCGCAATCGTTTTTGGTGGCGGTACCTACTGTTTGAACGCTACTAAAAGTTGTACTTGAATTGGTACATGTACCATTTGTATTGGCATAAGCCTGTTTATTTGCTGTAAGATCAGCAGTTGCCTGTGCATCTGCATCAGCTTGACTTATAGCTGAACTGTATTTACTGGCAGGAACGGAATAAGTTACAACTGAACCAGTAAATCCGGTACCGCAACTGTTTTTGGTTGCTGTGGCACTTGCCAGTGAATTATAATAAGTCGATGAAGGTACGACCGAGGTCGATGTGCTGGAATATGCTCCGATATTTGTTATTGCTCTCACACTATTACAAAAGTCGGTTGTTATACCCGTAGCATAACCTGCAATTGCTGCCGGAGATCCGCTTTTTAAGGTATAAATATGATTTGCCTCATCTGTAAACATGGGGTCAGTTGAGTTGTAATTCCCAGTAAGCGTAACTCCTGAGGCAGTTCCGGTATTAATAATTCCACTTCCTCCGGATGTTATATTCTTTGTAATTAGTACGGTCGAATATGTGTACGAACCCTGATATATTTGTATTGCTGCATCCAGATGATCTTTAAAGATATTATTCGCAATTAATGCATTACTAATATTTCCCCAGAGTATGATGTGACCTGCATAATGGTACTGATTACCATTTTCACATGTGTTATTTACAAAAGTTACATTCGACGACGTATTACCTGCACCTGAATAAACCTGAAGTGCAAAACCGCGGCCAACATTGTAAAATACATTATTTTGTATAGTGATATTCGTAACGCCATCACAATAAACGCCATGATCATGATCCATGTAATTTGAATTCGTTGTACTACATCCGTTTTCGCCAGGACTGTATCTTCCGATATCGTGGATCAGGCATCTTTCAACAGTGATGTAACTGCTTTTATTGAAATAGCTGGCTCCAAATCCTGTGTCACTGTCTGTACACTTTCTTCCAATATCGTGGATATTCAGATCGCGGAAATTAATTTTGGTGGCACCGGCACTTACAATAAGCGCTACGTCAGAGAGTCCTTTTATTTCGAAGCCTTCTATATTAATGTATGAACCTGTCACAGAAAAACCAAATTGTGCAGAATTGCTCTTTCCGTCAAGGATGGCTTTCCCAATATTCCTGGCTTTATAGGTAATGTAAGCACTGCTGCTGCCGCTTCGTGAAAATCCTGCGAAAATGCCACCAGCACCCACAGTATATGTGCCATCTTCGACAATAACAATATCCCCCGGATTTGCCACTGATGCAGCCTTTGCAAGAGTGAGGAATGGCGATGTTTCAGTTCCCGAATAACTGTCACTACCTTTTGTGGATACAAAAATGGTTCCAACTGTGGCAGCTTTAAGATTGGCGGTTGTGAGTGTCGAGGAATCTGTCTCGATGTCGGATTTGTTGCAACTAGCGGCGAAAATCATAAAGAAGAAGCCGTAAATGAGAATTTTGAGTTTCATGATTTTTAATTTTAATTTTTTGATGAGTTTAATAAATGGAGATTTTTGATGAAAAAACAAATAAAGTCAATACGATGAAAAAATATTAATTTAGAGATTTTAGAATACGTAAAATTAAATTACTTGCAAATCAAATTATAATCCGATTTAGTCCGGCGTATATGATTTCGAGTACAAATATAATACACCAATGTCAAAAAAACATCATGAGTAAAGAAAATATTTACTAAGTGTAAGTAATTTATACTCATTCTAAGATTTTCCACATGTAAATGTATATAAACAATATAGAATTTTAGTTTCTTAATTCATATTGCCAATTTACAATTAAACATAAAGAATAAATTGAGTATTCGCCTGCTGGTTATGGGCGTCCGACATTCATAATACTGAGTATCATTTGTGATAGCTCGAGTGAAGCTAAAACATATTCGGTTAATCATCACTGTTAAACTGGAATTCAAATTTCATAATATAAAGCGTAAATATAGTTATTGTTATTTATTCTGCAATGTATTATAGTGCATTTATCTAATTCGTGTTGATTATTGATGAATAACGATATTTTGTGATTGATTTCTGGTGATGCATTTTTTTACTAGTCCCACCAGAAAGTGATTTATATTTTGGTCTCATTACAAAAACAAATTTGAGATCCAATGAATTTTTTAAATTCGAAAATCTTCGAAGCAGATCTCAAACAATGTCCGAAGGAAATTTTCTGAATATTATTCAACCAAATGTAGGTTGAAGGTTGGAAAAAGTTAGATAAAGTATTTTTTAAGATCAGCCAAATCATAAGAGTAATATTTGTGCAGTTCGTAAAAGTGATCAGGATGCCGATTTTGTTCTTCCGAGAAAATTTTCTCGCAAAAAAAATCAGGTTTTAACTGTATGTGGGTAAAACCTGATTTTCATTTATAATATAATCAGTGAGTTATGTCATTTTCATACGAAAAATTGGATTCCATCGCCCACTTATAAAATGTATTCCTTTCGCAAAGGCAGCGGCACTTTTATAATAAGTGAATCTGAGTGTGCCCGAATGCCTGTTTCCGAGATGTTGAAGAGTATTCATCAGATTATAAAGGTGCTGGTTGAACTTTTTTACCAGTTCATCAGTCAAAAATGATCGATGAACTGGTAAATTGATTGTTTTAATTATTCATTTATTGTGCTGTACAGCTACCATGTGAATTTGCCCAGGCCTGTATGTTGTTATTCATATCAGATATTGCCTTGCTATTGGCGTCTTCCTGACTTATAGTCGAGGTGTATGCACCGGCAAGGATATTGTAACGTACCGGTGATCCAACGTATCCTGGCCCGCAATTATTTTTGGTAGCCCATCCGATTGTCTGAACACTGTAATAAACAGAAGTTCCAGAAACCGGGGTACATGTTCCATATAAATTTGCCCAGGCTTGTATATTGTTGTTCATGTCAGATATGGCCTTACTATTTGCATCTGCCTGACTTATTGTTGAAGTATAGGCTCCGGCAAGGATGTTGTATGGTACTGATGACCCTTTATAGCCTGGTCCACAATCATTTTTAGTGGCATTTCCTATTGTCTGAACACTATAATAAATTGTTGATGACAGATTTGATGCCGTGGTTCCGGAAGTTGTTGTATTCAAATTTGTGGTTGGTAATACCGTAGAATAAGCCGTACTGGTAGCAAAGGGGTCACTTAACAGGGAATAGTCGGTAAGAAATGTATTCGTAAAATACGGATCTGAAGAATCATAATTGCTGTAAATTGTTACTCCATATGCTGTACCCACAATTGCCTTGTTGCCTCCACTTGAAATGTTTTCCGCGATCGTAACATTGTAATATGAATATCCTGTAGGATAGACTTGTATCGCATAATTAAGATGATCTTTAAAAATGTTTCTCGTTATAGAAGCAGTGCTGACATTTCCCCACAATACAACAAAGCTGGCAGGATGATAAATATTGCCATTTTGGCAGGTATTATTTGTAAAGGTAATATTCGATGATGTAACACTGGATCCTGAATAAACCTGAAGCGCAAACCCATGACTAATATTGTAGAAATAATTGTTTTGTATTGTAATATTTGATACTCCATCGCAATAAATTCCATGATCATGTGTCTTATAATTTGTTGTCGATGGCCAGCAACCATTCTCTCCGGGTCCAAACCGTCCGATATCATGGATCAGGCACCTCTCAACGGTAATATTACTGCTATTGGTAAAATACGTGGCTCCAAATCCCGTATTGCTATCAGTACACTTTCTTCCAATATCGTGAATATTTAAATCACGTAGGTTGATATAGCTTGCACCGGAACCAACAATCAGCCCAACATCTGAGATATCTTTTATTTCGAGACCTTCAATGTTAATGTAGGAGCCGCTAACTGAAAAGCCAAATTGCGTCGTATTGCTCCGGCCGTCAAGTATCGCTCCTCCTTTGTTACGGGCTTTGTAAGTAATGTATGCTGAACTATTTCCAGACCTGTTGAGTGCTCCAAAAGTAGGTGATGTAGTTGTATAAGTTCCATCCTCAAGTATAATGGTATTCCCCGGACTGGCGAGTGAAGCTGCATAAGCGATTGTCTGGAATGGACGTGCTTCAGTTCCCGGGTTACTGTTACTTCCGTATGGAGAAACGTAGTAGGTAGTGCCGATTGCTGCCGATTTTAAATTGGAAGCTGTGGCTGGATCTTGAGTTAACGATTCTGAATCGATGACTCGCTCATTGCAACTAATTGCAAAAAACATAAAAAGAAAGCCGTAAATGAGATTCGTGTGTTTCATGACTTGAAATTATTGTTTTTAATATTTAAAAAATGGAGTTTTCTGCAACATCACAAATTCATTCCAACATAGCGTCAATATTTACAAAGGCACGATTCTGTTTAAATTCATCTGATCAAATCACATAAAACTCTATCGCGAATGTAAAAGAGTTTTTGTATTAATTACAAACATCCCATAGAAATATTTACACAGTGCATGTAATTTATACTCTTTCTACGCTTTTAATATATTGTGATAATTTCAATTATCTATTTTTTTACACTTGTAATTCTATAAATAGAATTATATAAATAATGCTGGTATTATAGTTCCTGGTTTAGTATCTCCATTATGAGTTCTGATTTTCAATATATAGTAAATGAGATATATAAGATTTATTTCTAAATTCTGTTCCAGATGGTGTAGTAAGAAAAAATTATACTTAATACATATGTTATGAAATAATTACTATTCATTCATTTAATGTTGTGATGTATTATTGTTGCATTTATTACTTTAAGATGATTTTTGATGTAAAATTGTTTAATTGTTGTTATGGATTTGCTTGCAATGGAGTCGGAAAATCGTGATAATCATCTTAAATACCGGTTCGGAATCCCATTGGCGGCAATTCAGATTTTTTAATTTAACATGTTTCTTTTAATTAATTAGTTTTCCGGAGAAGCACTTTACTGGGTTTTGCATCCCATTTTAAAATACTAATGACATGTATCTAATCAGGAACTTCTAAAAGATCTTGTTTTATATTTCGTCTCATTAAATGCTGGTTGATCATTCGTATTATTCATTGGTATGCCACAATTAACAATCTGAATTCATAATGATAATATGCCTATTGTGTTCTAATCATCTATTTCGCAAGATTATATCCGATTATATACAGATATAACCGATTATTTACGAATGTAATCGGAAATATCCGGTTATTATCCGACTGCTATTATTAGTGTGATTTAACTTTGTGTTATTAATTTTTTGTTTCTCAATTGAAAAAATGGAATTTCCTATTGACAGCAATGAGTATTTGTTCACCGGAAATTTCATATTTGGACGGTATGCAATCCAACTAACTGATCATTTATATAACCATTCCTTACTTTTAATAATTAAGTATAATGATGATGAAAAAACACAATATCAATAATCTGCAGATAATTTATTACGAGAAGAGCAGGTTTATATCCATAAATAAATACGTTCAAACCGCCGGGTATATTTGTCCCTTTTCAAATGAAGATTGTATGCATTTGGATTCTTTGTCAATGACCAAAACGATGATGTGTACCCAATGTGTATACTTTAGATATGAACAGAGAGTTGATGAACGTTTGAATTTTTCTGACTTTAATACGGAATACACATTGAATGTATCAACTAATTAATAAACTAATCGAAAATGGAAATTAATCCAAATCTCTCGGATAATGCAAAGCGCGATGCAGAATTAATTGTTGCTGCTCGTGCAGGAGTTGAAAATGCTTTTTCTCAATTGATGATGCGCTATAAAGACTCCATATACTTTATGTTGCTTAGAATGGTCAAGAATAAATTGGATGCTGAGGAGCTTACTAATGAGGCTTTTGGAAAGGCATTTATTAATATCAATCAATATGAGCCACAGTTTGCTTTTAGCACATGGCTGTTCTGTATTGCTTCCAATAATGCCATTGATCATTTACGCAAGAAAAGGATAACAACTGTTCCTCTTGAACCTGCTGTTCGGATCGATAAGAATGTTGGAATTGAATACAATTATTTCGTTAAAACCAGCTCGGATAATCCTGAAGAGGCTTTGATTAAAGAACAAAATGCTAAACTATTACGAAAGTCGGTTTCCACACTTAAGCCCCGGTACAGAACATTGCTTGAAATGCGTTATTTTTTGGAATATTCTTATGCCGAAATTGCAAAAGAGCTAAATCTGCCGTTGGGGACCGTAAAGGTACAATTATTCCGTTCGCGTGAAATTCTTTTTGATCGTCTCAAAAATTCAGAAATGAGGTACTAGTTCATCTCTAGTTCGACATACATGATTGTAATTCAAAAATATTTTCCCGGATTAACAAAGAATCAGATTTTCTGCTTTGAAAAAATGATTCCTCTTTATCATGCGTGGAATAAAGAAACAAGCATCATTTCCCGAAAAGAAATGGATTCTCTGTATGAGAATTACATTTTACACTCGCTGGCCATTGCTAAAATAGTAAGTTTCAGCCCGGGAAGTGAAATTCTTGATGTGGGAACCGGTGCAGGATTCCCAGGTATACCTTTGGCCATAATGTTTCCGGCATGCCACTTTGTGCTGATTGATTCAATAAAGAAAAGAATAAAAGTCGTTAATGCTATTGCTGAAGAGCTGGAACTTGATAATGTTACTGCAATAGTCTCAAGAGTGGAGGATTTGTATGATCAGTTCGATTTTGTGGTTGCAAGAGCAGTAACTTCATTTCCTGCATTTGTTGGATTAGTAGATAAAAATATTTCACAAAGGAGGCAAAACAATCTTCCCAATGGTATTGTATATCTAAAGGCGGGTGATTTTCAGGAGGAAATACAAAGTTTTAAACCTGTTGTAGAGGTGAGCGAAATCACAAAGTTTTTTAATGAACCATTTTTTAATACTAAAAAAGTAGTTTATCTTCCAGTTATTAAATAATCTGATGGATTTCTTGACATACACTTATCTATGCATAATACTGAAAAAGGCACACTCTATTGTATTGTTGGATGTTTCCTTTTCAGGAGGTATCACCAAATAATCTCCGTTTTCTCTGACTTGATATGCATTGTCAGATCAGCAATTATATTGTCTAAATTTCTGTTCATCAGTGAAAATACATTGTTGAAATTTGCTACTTCTACCATGCTTTTGAATGGCGTCTTGATTCCTTCTTTTTTGCAATAGGCATTCCATCCCTCCCTGGTTGCAATTGATTGAAAATCTACATAACTCATTTCATAACCATCCTCATCCTTAATCGTGATAACATTTAAATAATACTTGTATCTGCCATCTTTAAATTGCATGCCTAGGGTGTAATAGACATTTACATAGGCAGGAGATTTCTGGAATGAGTAAACAATATTCTTTACCCCTTTTCCTATTATTTTTTTTTCTTTAGGATCGTCAATTTGAATTGTCAAAATACCAGGGTTGGAGCTAAGCGCAAACCATTCCTTAGCAATATTGTACATTTCATTGGCACTTTTGCCCGAAAGAATTACAATTTTTTCCTTTTGCTGAGCAATTGCAAATATTGGAAGGAAAATAAGAAAACATGCAAATAATTTCATTGTAATTGCAATTATGTTTAGTAAAATAAGATTGAATCATTTATTTGCCTGTCAGTTACAAAACGATTTGAAATCAAATATGTAATGCTGCTATAAAAGTTTGAGAGTCAGCCGAAAGGGAAAACTGGAAAATACACTTGCCGGAATCTGACAAAACCGATTAAGCGTTGAATGTTTACTTTGTTATTTCTCAAATGAAGGAATATGAAAAATAATTTTCAATTCCTATCACTCTTTACCAGTTAATATCTTGATTACTATTTTTGAGGAAGCTCGTCAATTCCGAAATGATTCCATCAATGTTTTTGTAAAGTAATGTGTAAGCATTTTTGTTCGCTTCGATTGCAACTTTCTTATTGAATACCGGTTTCATACCCGTTTTTTCCATGTATGATTTCCATCCTTCTTTCGTCGTAATTGATTTAAATTCATCATAG
>Ga0302296_1003099_pt1 | contig 10820 bp, 6 predicted proteins | sample III_Fen_N3_1_FD_194546 | JGI IMG/M metagenome (GOLD analysis project Ga0302296, IMG submission 194546) | Peat permafrost microbial communities from Stordalen Mire near Abisko, Sweden - III_Fen_N3_1 | ecosystem: Environmental > Terrestrial > Soil > Wetlands > Permafrost | place: Sweden: Abisko... | reverse complement strand
CGAATCCATCATCAGGGACCTTTAATGTTTTATTCGGAAAAAATGATTCAAATGTTCAACTTTCAGTGTATAATTTAAACGGTCAACAGGTATTCACAAAACAAATCGGTAATGTTTCAATTGCACAGGAAGTGGTGATTACCCTGCCAGCCATGGCTTCCGGAGTTTATCTTGTGACTCTGAGTGGGAGCCAGCAATACAAATCCTATCATCTGCTAAAAAGGTAAGGATTTAGTTTTTAACGAAAGCTCAAAAGAAATATTTATTAGAAAGAGAAATCCTAATACGGTTTCTGTATTTTATTTCCCTGCAATCCAATAAGGATTGTGGGATTTTTTTTAATACGTGTAATTATATAAAATGTGATTTTAGTGAATAAAACAATAAATATATGAATCATAAGAATGAATTTATATTTCCTTATATAATTATCCGCAATGTGTCCTAAGGAATAGCCATCAACCTAAATCCAACCGGTTTTAATGTAATGTCAAAAGCCCTTATTTTTGTTTTCTTACCCTTAGTAGAAAACCTGACACCGCTACAACCCACCCTTATTCCCTTATTTTATTGTATTTATTATTGTTGATAAAACGTTTTGAATTTATCGTAATCTACAGAAAATAAGGGAATAAGGGTTAGGGTTATGGTAGTTTGGTTTTCTACTAAGGGTAAAAACAACGGAAAATAAGGTTTTAAATTCTTCAATTACAACTTCGCATATTCAATTCTTCTGAATTATTTCTCTTATGCATTAGGAGCTTTTGCGGAAAATCATATTGCTTATAACATAGAAGTAATCGCAGATATTTAATGATCTATTTATTAATCTGCAAAAGTATACGTTTCAACGTTCTGGCGATTATTAATTGTTAATTGTTAATTATTAATTACCTGAGTTACTATGATCCTAAAAAAAAACGGTCAATAAATGCTACTTAATTCTAAATAGATACTAAAAAACAGCAATATTAAAATGGGATATTCTCTTTCTTGCAGATCATCCTTACATTTGTTTTGGGGGATTCGACACCTGAAACAGGTTCACTATCAAATCGTAACCTACATCTGATTTATCATTTCATTCTGGTCCCGGAACAATCGTTTGCATTCCATTATTTCACATTTTTACAATTTAAAAGAATCAAATTACATTTCAATTTATAAAACCTTATAATGCCTGTAAAATAGACAATTATATAAACTTTTGCAGCATTCAATTAAATTTTATCATTTTATTATTCCAGTTTGAAATTAAACCTGTATTTTTACAGCGATTTATTCAATTACAGCTAATATTTGCACTCATAAACTCATATTGATCCGGAATTGAACGAACCTATTTACCAACAATTCTTTAAATAATACGAATATGAAAATTGGAATTCCAAAAGAAATTAAAAACAATGAAAGTCGTGTAGCCTTAACGCCGGGCGGTGCAAAAACACTCGTTCAACACGGTCATGAAGTATTTGTGGAAACACATGCAGGTGAAAACAGTGGATTTAGTAATGAACAATACATCAAATCGGGTGCACAAATACTTGGTTCTGCACAAGAAGTATTTGCCATTGCGGAAATGATTATGAAAGTAAAAGAACCGATTAAGAGCGAATATAAGCTTATCCGTCGCGATCAACTGCTGTTTACCTATTTCCATTTTGCTTCCGAAAGAGATCTGACAATTGCCATGATGGAAAGCGGAGCAGTATGCCTGGCTTACGAAACCGTGGAAAAAGCAGATCGTACATTACCGTTATTAATTCCAATGTCGGAAGTAGCCGGTCGCATGTCCATTCAGGAAGGTGCCCGTTGTCTTGAAAAACCAAAAGGAGGAAAAGGGATATTACTGGGCGGTGTACCGGGTGTGAAACCTGCAAACGTATTGGTATTAGGCGGTGGAATTGTTGGAACTCAAGCTGCATTGATGGCAGCCGGACTTGGTGCACACGTAACCATAGCCGATATTTCCCTCCCACGCTTGCGTTACTTAAGTGAAATAATGCCGGCTAATGTGGATACATTGATGTCGACAACCTCAAATATCGAAGAACTGCTTCCTTTAACTGATTTAGTGATCGGAGCTGTACTTATTCCGGGAGCCAAAGCACCCCATCTGATTACCCGCGATATGCTGAAACTCATGCAACCGGGATCAGTGCTTGTAGATGTTGCTATCGACCAGGGCGGTTGTTTTGAAACTTCCCACCCTACAACTCATGCCGATCCTGTATATTCTGTTGAAGGCATCCTGCATTATTGTGTGGCAAATATCCCGGGAGCTGTACCTTTCACTTCAACCCTCGCATTGACCAATGCAACCCTTCCATATGCCGTTATTCTTGCGAATATGGGCTGGGAAAAAGCATGCGAACAACATGAAGATTTACGTAAGGGACTTAATATCGTGAATGGCAAAATCGTTTTTAAAGCGGTTGCCGATACACACAAATTATAAGATCCGTATATAATCTTTCCCAATACACTTTGAATCTCCTCTTATTTGACGATAAGAGGAGATTTTTTTATTCCAATTCATTGAAATTTAATTTCAAGGTTTAATACTTTGCCTAATTTAACGTGAAGCGAAATAAGAAAAGCTGTTAAACTATTGTAATCCTTATATGTATATTTCCCGTAGGGAATTAATACCAATAGAATATTTAATTTCAAGAAACAAATTCCCCGTCAGGGGAGAAATATATTAATCCCCTGCGGAAAATTATTCAAAATAAAAAACTTATTTCTATTGATATATAAGTCCTAACGGACTAATTCTATATCGAACCCACTCTAATTTATGAATATTCCAACTCCTTTTCATTGTTATACTTACGTAGTTGATCTTATTTCCTTCGTTATTGTTCTTTTTCAAACCAAAACCAACAAATCTTACCATACTTCTGTTTGATGTATAAAGTGGAATCGGAGATAATCCGGAGAGAGCTGGTTGAGGATTGAGAGAGAAAAATCTCACTGAACCCTCAACCAATCCTCAACTAATCCTCAACCAATCCTCAACCAACTACGGTAAAGTATGACAAACTTATTGAATAACAATCAGAAAATCTGGTAACAAAAATAAACAGGGAAAAAGGCAAAGTATATGTTGTAGAACATAAATTGAAAAAAAGATGTGAAATAATTTGGATTAAAACAAACTTCGTGCTAATTTTGGTCGACCAAATTGTATTTTTAGCCAATAAAATGTAATTTTTTTATTATTTTGAAAAAAATACTTATTAATAAGACAAGTATTATTCTCATTCACCTTATCTTTGCAAAAAAATAACAGTTTGTCAATTAAAAAGCATTTTTTGTTTTAAACTAAAGTATATGGCAGTAGCATTTGTTGGATTAAAAGAACACACAGAAGAAAGACCTACGGACAGAGTCATTTCTAAAGTGAAAGAACTGATTAATTCCGGGATATTAAAACCGGGAGACAAGCTTCCGGCGGAACGAAAAATGGCACTTGATTTCGGATTTGGCCGGACACAGGTACGTGAGGCATTGCATAAACTTGAGTTCTATGGCATTATTAAAACATTGCCACAAAGTGGATCTGTCATAAACGGACTGGATATAACGACGTTGGATGGTTTAATTTCCGATGTATTGAATCTTCAGAGTTATGATTTCTTTTCACTGGTTGAAACGCGTATTGTCCTGGAAGAGAATGCTATCAGACTATGTGCTGAACGTTGCACAGAAAAAGATATAAAGAACCTGGAAAAAGCCCATGCCAATTACATGACCTTTTTTGACTCTGCCGACCGGGTAAGTTATGATTTTGCTTTTCATCGTGCAATTGCAGAGGCAAGCCACAATCCTGTTTTTAAAGCAATGCTTATGATCGTGATTCCCGACATTCTGGAAATCTATCAGCGTGACCGCATATGCGCTCCAAGCACTGAAGTTACAAATGAGCATGAACAAATGTTGAATGCCATTAAAAACAGGGATGGTGAATTGGCTGCCAAATTAATGGTTCAACACTTGCAGGGCGTCCTGGCTTTTGCAAAACAAAAACTGGAACTTGATAACAATTGATTTGAATTCAGTTCAAAGGTTTAAATAAACTATACGATATTACATATGTAACTGACAAACATATCAGCACAATCTTTTAAAGAGATTCATTTAAACAAAAATGAATCTCTTTTTTTATGTGTCTATGTTCTCTGTATTGCTGTATCACAGCTTTTTCCTTTCGCTTTGAATCCTCCCCTAAACAACCAATTTTAAGTGTTACAACAGATTTTAGGTTCGACCTGATTTAGACCTTCTTATATTAACACAAAAATATGTTATACAACAGAAATGATAAATTAGTGCAAAAAAGCTTTTGTACATCTAAAACTAAGTAGTATTTTTGGTCGACCAAATTATTGGTAGACCAATTCACCCGCCTTTTATACGGGATAAAAACCGGTGGTAAATTCATTCAATAATCAGAAACAAAACACAAAGCATACAAACTAAACGGAAAGCATACAGAATTAATATTGTCTTTTTTTATCTTATTTTCCATCATCACTCAGAGATTATCAAACAAATTAAAATCTATATAAATTAAGAAGTACATGAAAAAAAACAGAAACAGTAAACGATTCATTAGGATTCTATCGTTGATGTTCATTCTTAGTTGCATGAGCACAGCGAGCCTATTAGCGCAAGTAAAAATTAGCGGGACTGTCACTGACAGAAATAAAGAACCACTGATTGGAGTAAATATTAAAGTTATCGATTCAAAGACCGGAACAATAACGGATATAAATGGGAAATTTACGATAGCTGTACCGAATACCAATTCGGTAATAGTTTTCTCGTATATTGGATATAAAACTATTCAACAACCTGTAGGAACTAAAACGGAACTATACTTAGCTATGGAAGAAGATTCAAAAACCATGGATGAAGTAGTAGTTGTTGCCTATGGTACCCAAAAGAAATCGCATTTAACAGGTGCCGTATCTTCCCTGAAAAATGACAAACTTGACGAAATACCTGTATCAAATATCGGACAGGCATTACAAGGCAAGTTGGCAGGGGTACAGATTCAGAATGTAGATCCCGAAGCAGGAGAAAGTCCGGTAATCCGGGTACGTGGTATGGGATCTATAAGTGCTTCCCTTTCTCCACTTGTAGTTGTAGATGGTTTTCCAATCCCTGACGGATTGAATTCATTAAGCATGGGAGATGTAGAATCGATTGAAGTGTTGAAAGATGCTGCTTCTGCTGCCATGTACGGATCACGTGCAGCCGGTGGAGTTATACTGGTTACTACAAAGAGTGGTAATATTACTAAACCTAAATATCAATTCAAGATGTATTCCGGCATTCGCAAGGCATTAAAGCTTCCGGAAATGATGAGTACCGATCAATATACCCAATTGCTTTATAATGAAGCAGCAATGCGCATGAAGGATCCTTCGGTTGATGGGACAGCTGCCACCATGAAATATAACCTGATAACAACATCAGAACAGGCAGCTTATTTAATCGGGAAGTATTATTCCGACCAACCGACCAACTGGCTGGACGAAGGATTACGTCAGAACGGTTCATCCCAGAATTATCAGTTAAGTGCTTCGGGTGGAGACAAGAACACAAAATACTTTATTTCCGGAAATTATACAAGCGAAGATGGTATCATGAAAAATAACACGTATGATAAATACAACCTGCGTGCAAAAGTGGATATCAAATTATCGAAAGCCGTTTCCATTGGAGTAAATATTACACCATCGTATTCAAGGCAAGAAAAGCCTGTAAACGATTTGACCGATTATACCCGTTATCCAAGTTGGATGCCGGTACGTCACAATGCTGCCACGGCTGCCTTAACCGGAAAGGTTAACGGAGATTACGCACAGGCATCCGACTTCAATGGCATTAACATGAGCGGACTAGGATTGAACGGCGAAACATGGGATGTAACAGGTGTAAGCCCGTTCAACTCAAGCAACCAGTCACCGACATCAATTCGCGAAAGGACCAGTGTCATTACAGATGATTACAGACTGAACAGTAATACCTACCTGACAATTGACATTTTGCCGGGGTTACAGTTTAAAACAGCGAATGGCGTTTATGTGCAATATAAGGAATACAATAAAAAGGAACAGACTTCAGCAAACAAAGCCAACGTTCCAAATCAATTGACCCGCCAAACTACGTTGCATACAGAATTACTGTCGGAAAACACCTTGAATTATACTAAAAAGATTGGCGACCATGAAATTGGAGCTATAGCCGGTTTTACGATACAACAAACAGCAAATAAATTCAATCAGATAGTAGGTACCGGTTTTCCGGATGAACAGATATTGTCCTTTAATTATGCTTCTGCTTTAATTATGGATAGTCCTTCTATTCCAGGGACCACATCACTCTATACTTCAGAAGGCCTTGAGTCGTTTATCGGTAGGTTGACTTATGCCTATAAAAACAAATATTTATTATCCGGAAGTATCCGTTCGGATGGAAGTGCGAAATTTGCTGATGGACATAAATGGGGTTCTTTTCCTGCCGGCTCAATAGGATGGCGTGCATCTGAAGAAAGTTTTCTGAAACAATTTGAATGGCTTTCGAACCTGAAATTACGTGCCAGTTATGGATTGACGGGGAATAACAATATCCCATTAAATTCAGACAAGAATAAATTAAATACATCTAATTATGTTACCGGTGCGGGAAACGGCAATTTAATAGCGGGATTAGCATCAAATGATGCATTTTTAGGAAATCCAGACATTACCTGGGAACAAACTGCAGAAGGAAATTACGGACTGGACTTTGGTTTGTTTAACAGCAAGCTAAATGTTACACTTGAATATTATAATTCAAACACAATTCAATTGCTTTTACTGCAGCCGGCCATGTATATTACCGGGCATCAAACATTCTGGAATAATATCGGAAAGGTAAACAACAAGGGATTTGAAATAGAACTTACCACCACAAACATTGACGCAAAAAAGTTCACATGGAAAACTACCGGTAATATATCAACCAATAAAAATACGCTGGTTAATTATGGAGACAGACCATATACTGATAACTTTGGCGAAAGGAGTGAGGTTTACAGGGGTATTGTCGGTCAACCATCCATTCAGTATTTCGGGTACAAATCGGCAGGTGTATATACCACATTCGAAGAAGTTGCGGCTGCAAAAGCATTGAAAGATGCCAATGGAGTTCTATTTAACTATGCAAAATTTGCTCCTATTTTAGGAGGATTAAAAGTTGTAAACACAAATGGAGATAACAAACTGGATCCAAGCGATCGTGTCGTTATTGGAAAACCATTTCCGGACTTCACATACGGAATTACGAACACATTTACCTTTTATGATTTTGATATGAGTTTTCTTATCCAGGGAGTACAAGGTGTTCAACTGATAGATGGAAATTTGAACTACAACGAAAATTTACGTTTAAACACCGCCTATACCAACAATCGGTATGTAAGCCCTATGTTCCCGGGAGATGGCAAGACAGTTTATTCAAATACAACATCAGGGAGTGATCTTTTATTAACAGATTATGCTGTACATGATGGCTCGTATGCAGCCTTACGTGATTTCACTCTTGGATACACAGTTCCTAAAAAAATTATCAAACTATTAGGATTGAGTCAATTCAGGGGCTATTTCTCTGCTCAAAACCTAATCTATTTAATGGCTCCGGGTTATACAGGAGTAAATCCTGAAGCACGAAAAAACAGTGGACCTTATTCAAGTGCATTCCCATTGGTTGATGGATACCAACGAGGAGTTTTCCCTTTAAACAGGACCTTTACCCTGGGAGTCGACATTAGTTTTTAATCATTAAAATCAAAAAAATCATTTACAACTGCCGGCAATGATATCAAATCATCACCCGGTTCAAATATAAAATGAAATATGAAAAATAAAATTGGAATTATTATAGTATTGCTTGGAGCAATGTTTTTCTCCGCATGCAATAGCTTAATTACAGAAGAACCAGAATCATTATTGAATCAGGTCAATTTCTTTACAACACCAACCCGCATCAATAATGGTATCATGGGTTGTTACCAGGGAATGGCAAATATTAAAGATGATGAATGGAGATTCACTGAAATACGAAGTGATAACACATGTGTAGCTAGTGTTGGTACCGGAACAACCGATCGTGCCGATATCTGCGATCTAAAGTTCTTCAGAACATCACCCAGTCAAAACGGACTACTTAGTTTGTGGTATAAACTTTTTCAGAATATCTCAAATGTAAATGCCATTTTGCCTTACGTTGCTGTTGGTCAAAAATATGACCCAATTGAAACGGAACGTGCCCAATATGAAGGAGAATTATTATTCATCAGGGCGTTTCATTATTACACACTTGTAAATCTATGGGGTGACATGTTCAAGGTAACTACAGTAATAGGACCCCTTGAAGCAAAAAAAATCCCACGTTCTCCGTCAATAGAGATATACAATGAAATCATTATCCCTGACCTGATAAAAGCAGCAAACCAGTTGCCTGAATCATATTCGGCTAATGATGCCGGGAGAATTACCAAATGGGCCGCTAAAAGTTTACTGGCAAAAACCTATATGATGCTTGGCGGAGATGCTAACCTTACATTGGCAAAAGGATTATTGCAAGAAGTACTTGCTGCACCACAGCATCGTCTGGTTACGACGTCAAACATTTCGGTAGGTGGCAAATTATTAAGCCCATATGCCACTATTTTTGATATTTCGAATGAGCTGAACCCTGAAATTATATTTGCGATCCGTTATAAAGGAGGAGCATTAGGAATAGGCTCTCCATTTTGGGGAACATTTGCACCGGAAGGATCAGCAAATTTATTCTTAAAAATCGGAACTCCGGTAGGGAATAATAACCCGACTCCCGAATTAATGAACCTGTTTAATGCAAACCCAAAAGACACACGGGCAGATGCTTGTTTCAGAGTCTGGGTTAAAGGGACAACGAATATACAATATGTATCCAAATACATGGATGCAACTATGACTCAGGCATTGCAGGCTGAAAACGACTGGATAGAAATCAGGTATGCTGACATCGTATTGCTTTATGCAGAAGTGCTGGCACAACAAAATGATTATTCGACTGCCCTAAAAGAAGTAAATCTAATTCGCTCGAGAGCCGGTGTGAATCCGTATATCAGCTTTGCATCAAAAACAGAAGCATTGGATTCAGTATATAATGAACGCCGGTTGGAATTGGCATTCGAGAATCACCGTTGGTTCGATTTATTACGTATGGGCAAAGCATACGGTGACCCTGATAAAGCGATCAACATGTTGAAAACAAGTATTTTTGTAACCGACTGGACTGCCTTATATTCACTTTACAGCCCGATCTTACCTCCGACTCAAAACAATTTCATAACCAATCGTATGTTGTTGCCAATTCCACAACAGGAAATAGATACAAACAATGAAATGGTTATTCCGCAAAATACAAGTTATTAATCTAAAAAATAGGAAATTATGAAATATATAAAAAAAATATCCCTGTTGTTTTTGCTGACATTGTTGGGCGGATTTGTGTTAAGCTCATGTAAAGTGGACGAACCTACTATCATTACGCCAAAAACATCAGATCAGTATATAAAAGAATTCACTCAGTTTGTGACTTCTGAAAGTGCAACAGTAAGAAACTGTAAAGTCGGATACGATAAAGGTAATTTTACACCTGTATCAACTACATCTTTTGCGTCGTATAAAGCAGCTTACTTAACAGCTTTAATTGCCGATTCAGCTGTAATTGCCAAACCGAATGTTACCATAGCAGAACTTGTTATTGCAAATACTTCACTGGCAGTGCCGGGTAAGGCTTTTTGGGGGAAAATTAATATTTCCGACAGAAGACCGTTAAATGATTTAATTGCAACGGCAACGACTTTAAACAATAACGCTGTCGTAGGAAGCCTGACCGGTAATGTTTCACAAGCCGCTAAAACTGCTTTTACATCGGCAATTACAACAGCAACAACTACGCGAGATGCCCTTACAACCATCGATCGCCAAGTAACTGATGGCATAACAGCTTTGAATGTTTCTATTAAAGCTTTTACAGATGCTATTATAAAGTAATCAGAAAATTATCACTGCCGCTTTAATAACATAGCGGTAGTGATAATTCTTTTCATAAATTCCCACTAAATTTATTACCGGTTAAGAACCCTGCTTATTAGCGGGTACTAAAACGTTTCAACCTCATTTTAATAATCCCTCCGTGAAACATAAATTGCTATCTTTAATTGTTATTGCATCGTTAGCTACAGCATCAACCTTTGCTAAGAGCATTAAAGTAACTGATACAGCGCAATACAACGAAAGTGTAAAAAAACTTATTGCCGGAGATACAATAGTATTAGCGAACGGCATTTGGAAAGATGCACAGCTTGAATTTAAAGGGATTGGAAATAAAGGCAACTTCATTTATATGGCTGCCGAAACTCCAGGCAAGGTTCTGTTTGAAGGAAAATCAAGCCTGAGCATTTCAGGCCGGTGGTTGCATGTATCAGGGTTGGTTTTTATAAAAGGACTTTCACCCAAAAAAGTGGTTATCAACTTTAAAACCAGTTCAAAAGAATACGCTTATCATTGTGTGTTGACAAATTGTGTCATCAACAACTATAATCAGGACTCAAAAGAAACCGAAGATCATTGGGTTGAAATATGGGGCAAGAACAATACTGTTGAATATTCGTATTTTGGAGGTAAAACCAATGGGGGAACAACATTGGTAGTATGGCCAAACGATTCGAATTCAACAAATAACAACCACCATATTTACCGGAATTACTTTGC
>Ga0302296_1003097_pt1 | contig 10823 bp, 10 predicted proteins | sample III_Fen_N3_1_FD_194546 | JGI IMG/M metagenome (GOLD analysis project Ga0302296, IMG submission 194546) | Peat permafrost microbial communities from Stordalen Mire near Abisko, Sweden - III_Fen_N3_1 | ecosystem: Environmental > Terrestrial > Soil > Wetlands > Permafrost | place: Sweden: Abisko... | reverse complement strand
AGAAAAGCCCGGTATGCCGGGCTTTTCTGTTTTATTTGTTATCTATTTAGTCTCTTTGAATATTTAATAAAATAGCGTGTTTGAGGTTTTCCAGAATTCAACAGCAAGATGTGTTTTTGTAGCTACAAAAACGTTTTTACCTGATTAAAATCAGGAGCTAGAACCCTCGCAACTTGGGTTCGATTTTTATCAAGGATGGTATAACTATATATAAGCAAAGAGCCCTGCAATTTAAGGTTGCAGGGCTTTTTGATGTTTTTAATGTATGGAAAAATAAAATGTGTTTATTTGGCGTGTTGCAAATTTTGTTCAAAGAAAGTTTGAAATTTATTCTTGGTTAGCATACCGTCAATAATCCGATATACAGCGTGTTGATCTTCTTTGTCTAATTGCGAGATTAGTCTTACTTTTTCCGAAACTGTTTTATCTTCGATAACCACTTCTTTTAGTGTGATTTCTTCCGGATTAATTAGCTCATCTACGGTAATACTGAACAATTTTGCCAGTTTCTGCAGCTCGCCAACAGACGGCTCACGCATACCGTTTTCCATTTTGTTATAATTGGAATATCCAATCTCTAACTCGGCGGCAACTTGCTTTTGAATCAGCCCTTGTTGCTCCCTTAATCTTTTGATGTTTGCTGCAATATCCATAGTCCTGCATGTTGTTGAATAGGGTGCAAAGATAGCGATAAAATGGATTTATGAAGATAAATGTCGAAAAAGAATATTTTGAATGTTCGATAATAGAAATTTATGTTTACTTTTGCAGTGGAATAAATCGCATAAAATATTTATTATGGAAATAGCAGAGATAAAACAGCGTCTAAGCCTGTCGGAAGTCATCCGGCATTATGGTTTTAAAGCCGACAAGCAAAACCGTTTGCACTGTCCGTTTCACGAGGACAAAACGCCTAGTATGCAGCTTTACTATAAAACGCAAACGGCTTATTGTTTTAGCTCCAACTGCCGCACCCACGGCAAAAGTATGGATGTGATTGATTTTATCATGTATAAAGAGAATTGCAGCAAGCATGAAGCCATAGAGAAAGCGAATGCTTTAGTGGGTAATGGAAAGTCGACCATTGACAATGTCGGTAACAAATCGGTGTCCATTGAAAAAGCACCAACCGTTGCCAAAAGTCAATTTTTAGAAAGTATGTTCCAATACTTTTGCAATGCCATACACAACAGCAAACCTGCTCAGGACTATTTACAAAATCGCTGTTTAGATTATCAGAAAACGCAGGTTGGTTATAACTCCGGCCAATTCCACCACGGCACACGCAAAGACGAGAAACTCATCAGCCAATGTTTGGAAGTGGGTTTACTGATAGACAAAGGACAGACCGCCAAAACAGGCGACAAAGCCTACACGGTTTTTGGCAAATGGTGCATCTGCTTTGCTTTGCGTAATACAGAGAATCAAATCACAGGTTTGTATTTTAGAAGCACCCTGAACGACAAAGAACAACGCCATTTTTACCTCAAAAACCGAAGCGGACTTTATCCCGGTTATCCCGCCCCGAACACCACCAAACTGATACTAACCGAAAGCATTATTGATGCAGCCACACTGATACAGATTTTAGAGCCAGGAACCAAGAATCCGAATTATGGAGTGTTGGCTTGTTACGGAACAAACGGACTAACTGAGGAACACCAGCAAGCCATTAAAGAACTGAACGCATTGGAAGAAATCATTTTTGCTTTTGATAATGACCCTGCCGGACATGAAGCCACAGCGAAATATGCCACTGCTTTTGCCAACCAATATCCGCAAATCCGTTTAAGTGTTTTGGATCTTCCATGCAAAGACATTAACGAAACGGCACAAGGACACGAAAGCGAAATCTTTATCAGTTTGCTGGCTGAACGCAAGGAATGTGAATTTACCGAAGTTCCGGAAGAACCAACTTTTTCTTTTTCAATTGAAACAACAACTGAAGAATCAATTGAAAAGGAAAAAACAGAAACCCAAGCCAATGAATTTTCTTTTTCAACTGAAGACAGAAATAAAAAACCAATTGAAAAGAAAAAAATAGAACCACAAAACGTTCCAAGTACCGCAGAGGCTTTAAATACCGCTAATCCTTACAACCTGCATTACCGTGGACGGAACACGGATTATTACGTGAAAGGCGGCGTTCCGCCCTCGCTGGACTCAATGAAGATCAGCCTTCAGATAATAAACAAGGAGACCGGGGAAGATTACCGGGGTAAACTCGACCTGTACGAGTACCGCCAGATAAACACCCACATCAAAGCCGTAACCGGCAAATTAAGCATCGCCGCCGAAGAACTGGAGAAAGAACTGTCCGGGCTTTGCAAGCAGTTGGAAACCTACCGGCAAGAGAACCTTCAAAATAAAGCAGCCAGTACAAAAACCGTTGTCCGCATCCCTGAAGCCACAGTAAACAAGTGTCTGGATTTTTTGCGGGGCAGTGATTTAATCAACCAGATTAACTACCACATCGGACAATCGGGCGTAACGGGCGAAGAAATCAACCGCCTGTTTCTGTTTGTGATCGCCAGCAGTTACAAAATGCCCGACACCTTGCACGCCCTGATACAAGGAAGTTCCGGGAGTGGCAAAACACGGCTATTAAAGATTATCACTGAGCTGATGCCAACGGAAGATACCATCCGTTTCACCCGTGTAACCGACAGTAGTTTTTACAATTATCCTGAGAATTATCTTGTAAATAAACTGCTTGGTTTTGAAGATATTGACGGACTGAAAGAAGAAGCCTTGTATGCCGTTCGTGAACTTATCAGCAACGAAATCCTTACCAGTAGCACCAGCAGCAAAACCGAAGACGGACAAATAGTAGCCCAGCAGCGCATTGTACGCGGACCGATTGCCAGTATCAGTTGCACCACCAAAGGGCATATTTACGAAGACAACATGAGCCGTGTGTTTTTGTTATCGGTGGATGAGAGTCCGGCGCAAACCCATCGCATTATCGGCTACCAGCAGCAAAAAGCCAGTGGACGAATAGAAAGCAAAACCGAACAACAACACCGGGAATTTTTACAGAACTGTGTGCGGATGCTAAAACCCTATCAGGTAATCAATCCTTACGCCAACGACCTCCATTTACCCGTGGAAGCCCATAAAATAAGGAGGTTGAACGACTTGTATCTAAGCTTTGTAAAACAGATTACTTTGATTAACCAGTACCAGCGGCAACAAGACGGGCAAGGACGGCTCATCACTCAAAAAGAAGATTTACAAACCGCCTGTGATATTATGTTCGAGAGTATCGTACTCAAAGTAGATGAGTTGGATGGCAGCCTCAGGCAGTTCTACGAACAACTGAAACAATACCTGAAGAAACACACCGATCAGGAAAACTTTATCCTGCGGGATATACGGCAAACCTTACGGATCAGCAAAACCCAACTGCACCGATATATCAATGAATTGCTGGAGTTGGAATACATCCAACAAACAGCAGGCAATGCCGCCCGGGGTTACAAGTACAAAATCACCTATTGGGATAACGTGGAAGCACTGAGAACCAACATCCGCCAAAAGCTTCAGGGACAAATCGAAGAGTTAGGAAAAAAGAATTAGTGTTCCAAACACTTGGAACACTGAATGGAACACTAAAAAGCAGCGTAAACTATTAATTATCAACTGTCAATTGTCAATTAAATGTCCAGTGTTCCGTGTTCCAAGGAAAAGGATAATAATGTAAAACAACAGCAAACGTCATACACCAACATGATACACCAACATGATACGCCGACCGATAAAACTTACAAACGAAAACTACAAAACCCTGCTGGAAGATTACGCCTCTCACGTGTCGCATCTGGGGTACAACAAGGGCAGCCAACGAATGATGTACTTTAACCTGCTGGACTTTTTGGAATGGCTTGAAAAGGAGGAACTGGACGAAATAGACCGGATAAAACCCCACCATATCAAAACCTACTACGAATACCTGAAAGTCCGCCCTCACAGCCGTAAAACAGGCGTTATCTCGCTCAAAACCGTGCACCACCACCTTTGTAACCTCAGGCTGTTCTTTGCCTTGTTGCAGCAAACGGATGTGCTGCCTGTCAACCCCATGAGTGTGCTTAAGTTTAGTTATCCCAAAGAAACACCCGAACCCCGGAGCATCCTGACCATAGCGGAAGTACACGAACTTTACCGCTCGACACAAACCCTTCAGGAGAGGGCGATTCTCTCGCTTGGTTACGGCTGTGGACTGCGAAGCCTGGAACTGATGGCCATCAATGTGGAAGATCTGCGGCTGAACGAAAACTATATCATCGTTCAGCACGGCAAAGGCAACAAACGGCGGCTGGTTCCCATCAATGCCCGTGTAAAAAACGACCTGCAACAATACATTACCCACGAAAGAATACTTTATCTGAAGGACGAAACACAAGCTTTGCTGCTGAATACCTCCGGCAAGCGAATGCGAAAATACACTTTTAATAAGATACTCAAAGAGATCAGTGCAAGAACAGGCAACACGGTCATTATCCGTAAAAACATCTGCACACACAACCTGCGGCACTCCATCGCCACCCACTTGCTGGCTCAGGGCGTACCGGTGGAGCAAGTCCGACTGTTTTTAGGACACAGTCAACTGGAAACAACCGAAATCTATACCCGCATCAATGCACAACAATTAAAAAAGCTGATACAATGAAAATTATAAACAAATGAAAGAAAAAGAACAAAAAGCATTGGAGGCGCATATTTTACAAAACCATAGTCCGAGAGCTTTGTATGGTTACATGCGGGTTATCCGGCAATACATCAACTATCAGGGCGATGAAATGGCTAAACGAGCAAATTACATGCAAATAACGGATTATATCGGTATGTTACGTGGTCAGGGAATGCATCCAAAAACACTGCGCAATCATTTGTATGCCCTTAAAATGTATTACCAGTGGCTGGCCGACAGCGGACAGCGGGACGATCACCCCTGCCGGGATTTATACCTGAAAGACAAGATAAACAAGGCTATCCCGGTGGAAACTCTTTTTACTAAACAAGAGCTGGAAAGCATTTTAAACAGTTATACCGGAAAACTGCCTTTAACCCGGAACAGGGATAAAATCATCCTGAGTTTATTGGTTCATCAAGCCATCACGGTTTTTGAAATAATCCATCTGAAAACAACGGATATCGATCTTGTAAAAGGAACGATAAATGTAAACGGAAGCGTAAAGACAAAACCCCGGGTATTACCTTTAAAACCGGAACAAATCATGTTATTGAACGATTACCTGGAACATGCCCGACCATTGTTTGTTATGCACAACAAGAAACCCAAACAGCACGACAAAGAAGCCCTGATCTTATCCCGCCGGGGAAACCGGATGGCGCCGCTTACCATCTCGGGAATTTTTAGCCAACCCTTATCCAACGGACAAAAGATTACCGCCCAGAAAGTACGTCAGAGTGCGATTGCCCACTTGGTAAAAACAGGCAATGATCTTCGGGTGGTACAAGCTTTTACCGGACATAAACGGGTAGGAAGTGTGGAAGAATACCGCCAAACCGGATTGGAAGAACTCAAAACAGCCATAAATCGTTTCCATCCATTGCAATAAAAAAGGACAAGGAAAACTGAATTGTTCTTTTTTTTATATCTAATTTTGTGATCAACATGAATAACCTCTAAAATAGAAATTATGAAAGTTTTAGCTAATGATCTCACTCCTTTTATGGCAACGCATCCGGGAGAGGTATTAAGAGACGAAATCGAATTTAGAAACCTATCTCAGCGGAAACTGGCTAAACAACTTGGTGTGTCTCATTCTGTACTGAATGAAATTTTAAACTCCAGACAGCCCGTTGACAACGAATTTGCATTGCTTATTGAAGCGACTTTGGGTATTGAAGCATCTTTGTTGATCAACATGCAAAACCGGTACGATTTGAATAACTTGGGCTAGGTATTGTTCCTTTACTATTTTTCAGAGCAAACGGACTCGGTCCAAACCGGGTAATAACTTTTTGGGGCCGTCCCATCGAGCCCGAAAAAAAGTTATTCTCGGTTTAGGCCGCAATCTTATAAATAAGCTATTTATACAAACAAACTCATTGCTTTAATACTTAATGTAAGAACTATTAATTATGGCAACAATCAAAAACGAAATAGAATACAACGCCATTATGCAGCGCATTGAAGAATTGATAAAATTGACCGATGATGATACGCCAAAAACGGACAAAAACCTAATTGAGCTTGATATGCTTTCGGGACTTGTGGAAGAATACGAAAATACCCTTTTTCCCGATGTCAAATAATTAGTTAAAAAAGGTGCTGGTTATAACTTAAGTTACAACCTCTATTTAATTATTTATCAGTTTATTATAGCATTTAGTTATAACCAAGTTATAACTTGGTTATAACTACTAAAACGTAATATGCTTATTATGTGATATTTGCGTTTTAATCATTGGGCTCTGCCCAATGCCTGCTTGCTCATTACATTCCTCGCAGTCTTCTCTAAGATATTTTGCTTTTGAAAAATGAGAAATATCGTAGTTTTTCACAGGAATCTTTTTATTTTCTTCCTTTTTTTTATGCGACTACAGGGAGAATTATATTCCTAAGTTCGACTTAGGCAAAGAGTAAATGTGGCACACAATTACATACCTTGCAATCCCAAAACAAAGTTAGTGAAACTTGGGGGTTGAATTGCAAATTATTTACCCTGTTTTTCCCGAAAGTCTATCCTTGTTTGATATTTTTTTTCTTTCAACTGAAAAGGTCGCACAGCGAAATGAAATGAACCATCAACCACAAACTAAAAACGTATTGTTCAAAACCCTGCGGGACTTTTTTTGCAGTTGAAAAAGAAAAAAAAACGGATGTTCGATAGCGACGATACCGAAAATTAGATTAATTTTGCAATGAGTTAAAGAACTGTATAAGACCTGAAAGGGTAAGTTCTGAAAGGTTGAGCAGGGAGCACGGGCAAACGAGCCAAAAAGCGTGCAGAGATTTACAAGTGTAGATCCACTGGCGGAAAAATATTATTCTATTTCACCATATGCATATTGTGCGGGGAATCCGGTGAATAGAATTGATCCTGATGGAAGATATATTCACGTAACTCGGAATGTCAGAGCGGAAACTTTAAAATATATAAATAGTCTTGCTGCTGGTACTTTTGGAATCAATAAAAGTGGTAATTTATATTTAATAAAAAAAGACGGTTTAAGTGGATTTTCAACTGAGTATAGAGACAGATTAATTTCGGCTATAGATGATAAAAAGAATGCAATAAATATATCCAAAAGTAATTCTTTTTCTGATAAAGGCGTAACTAAAAATATTGACAAAGATGAGGGCGGTGGAGTCACTATTCCTAAAACAATGACTACAACAGTTACGAAAGATGGGAAAGAAAATGTTACAACTACCAAAGAGGCTGATGTAATAATTTCAGGGAATAAAAATGAAGGACTTAAAGATACAAAAGGAAATGATTTACCCGATACTCCGGCACAAATATTAATGCATGAATTAGTAGGACATGCTATACCTTTCACAGAAGGTACTAATACAGGTAATGCCATAGATAATGAGAATAAGGTTAGAATACAGTTAAAAGAAGGACAAAATCAAGAAAGAGCAAAAGACCCTAATCATCCACATCCAGAATAAATTATCATGAAAAAGATATTATTTATATTTATGCTTATTAGTATAAGCTGTACCGCAAATTACGGGAATGTCAATATAACAACAGTGTCAAAAAAAGAAAATGCTTTTGACAAACAAGAAGTTGATTCAATAATAGGTGATTGGGTAATTTCAAAATCTATATGGATGGAAACTAAGCATGAAAAGGGTAAACTAATTAAAACTGAATCTGCTATAGTATGTAATGTTTGTTCGACTATTATATTTAAGAAAGATGGAAAAGGTATTTTAAAAAAAGGAAATGGATCTGAATCATCCTTTAATTGGTCTATTTGCAAAGATAAAATTTATTTTAAATTTAATAAAATAGAGGATGAAACTGAGTTTTTTAGCTTGGATAAAGAATTTCGATTTAAAATTTATCATGATTCAAAATTTTATTATCTTGAATTAATCCAAAAAAAAGAAGACAATAAGTATATTCTTTTACGAAAATTTGAATAGTGGTTTAACGGTGGGAGATGGTAGGTGGATGCCTGCCATTTTCTCTATATAGACGAGTGTAGATCCACTGGCAGAAAAGTATTACTCTATATCACCGTATGCATATTGTGCGGGGAACCCGGTGAGATATGTGGATGTTCAGGGCAAATATATTGATATTTACTACAATGACAAAAACAATAAAGCACAAGTATATAGATTTACGGGTAAAGGTGGCGAAACTAAAATACCAAATAATAAATTTATAAAAGATTTTATAAATGCATATAATTATGATGTAAAAAATGGCGGTGGTGATAATCTTAGAGCAGCAGCAAAGTCAACTGAGGTTGCTGTAAATATCATTCAGACTAATGGAGAATCAAAAAATACTGATTACATTAAAGGAGGACAGACGTTGAATTTCGTTGAATGGAACACAACAAAAGGACTAAAAACTACAGAAGGCTTCAACATGTCACCTGCTACAATTCTTGAACACGAAGTTGACCATGCGCTGAGAGAGGAGACAGATCTTAAAAATTCAGATCTTAAGCAGTTTAATTCGGATTCAGAGAAAGGAAGTGATCAGCAATATGAAACAAAAGAGGAGAGACGAGTTGAAGAAGGATCAGAAGCAAAAACAGCTCATTCAAATGGTGAATTTCCTAAAGGATATATAAGACAAAATCATAAGGGAACCTTTTTTCCTACTACTTCAGTAACTTCAAATAAAGAAAATGAATAAACTAAAAACAAATGGATTTATCTTATTGATAATATTCCTATTTTCATGCAACAATCATAATAATAATGATATAAAGTCTATTTATGTTTTATATTATAATTATACATTTATGGCAACAGCAAACATTAATTGCGATGAAATTAAGAAATATAGCCCAACTTATAATAGAATGTTTGTTTTGGGTCTAAAAGGTGATACAATTAATGATGTTATAGATGATCATGGGGTATTGGACACAACAATTACAGATAGAAAATTGCTGAATGAAATTAAAATAGAATTAGGCAAATTAAAACCAGACACAAGTGTTATCTCTTTTGACGCAAGAGTTTCATGTTTAATTACGTATTACAGTGGAAAGAAAGAACATTTGTGTATAGGAGGTCAATATCCAAATGCTTTGTCATATAATGGCAGCCATCAAAAGGGAAATAACAAACTTGTTTATTTGATAAAAAAGAATATTCAGTATTATCATTGGATGGGAGAGGAAAACTTAGTTAAACAAGTTGAACTCAATGACAAATTGATAGTAAGAGACAGTATTGTTAATCAATATGGATTTAAATGGTAATGGGGAATGTATTAAACGTGGCGATATTCAATTATAGCTTTGATTATCACTTGTGAAAAATAGAAATTAATCGGAGAATGGTGGGTTTAATGCTCACCATTCTTTATTTTTAGGGCTTAAAAATTCCGAAAATGAATCAAAAGAACGAAAATGCGACTTCATGTATCAAATGTGGCGATAGCTATAAATGTCCTCTGTTCGGCGTAGCGTAAAGATTGGCGCGGGATGTTGAGCGAAGTGTCCACACTTCGTTCAAGTTAAAAGGAAGTCTCCAGACTTCCTTACTCAAACACGGAAAAAGGCACAAGTAATTGTGTCTTTTTCTTTTAAAAAATGAATTATATTTGCAACTAATATGGAAAGCAGGAGCTTTTCTTCTAGCTTTGATATAGCGGGACGCTATGCCAAACATCGGGTGCTGGATTTTTGCACGCTACAGGGAACCAAGGCTTTATCAATGCACACATTCTTTTTCTTAATCTGGATAGAAAAAACAGCCCGAAAGTTTAGTTCTTTCGGGCTGTCTATATTTAAAGAAGTCGGATATTTACTTTACCTGAACACTTATGCTGCTCTTTACATCGGCTGCAGAAGCTGCATTGCGCAATACAAATTCTCCCGGTTCCACCGTCCAATCTTTAGTTTTATCATTATAAAAAGCCAAATCTTTCACCTTTACTTCCAATGCCAAGGTTTGCGTTTCGCCCGCTTTAAGGAATACTTTCGTGAATGCTTTCAACTCTTTAGCCGGACGCATCACCGAGGCTTTAGGCTGAGAGGCATACACCTGAACAGCTTCTGCACCATCTACCTTTCCGGTATTTTTCAGCGTAAACGATACTTTGATGGTTTCGTCTTGTCCATAGCTTTTCTTATCTGTAACTATTTTGCCATATTCAAAAGTGCTGTACGAAAGTCCGTATCCGAATGGAAATAACGGTTTAATCTTTTTGGTATCGAACCAACGGTAACCAACCAGAATATCTTCTTTGTATTCTTCCTTGATGCTGTCGCCAGGGAAAGCAATTGGTCCAAATGAATGTGCACCATAATCGTTTAGTTTTTCTCCGAAAGTAAAAGGAAGCTTACCGCTTGGATTTACAGTGCCTGCAAGTACATTAGCAATGGCATGACCCGCTTCGGATCCCCCGTACCAAGCCTGAACAAGTGTTGTAGCCTGTTTAAGCCAAGGCATTTCGTACGCATTGCCGCTAAGCATTACCAACACAATGTTCTTATTTACTTTCTGTAATTCGGCAATCAATTCGTTTTGTCCGAAAGGTAAACCGTATGAACGACGGTCATCTCCCTCACTATCTTGCTGCGTGTTTTTATTCAAGCCTCCAACAAAGATGACAATATCAGATTTTGAAGCTAACTCCACAGCTTCT
>Ga0302296_1003096_pt1 | contig 10825 bp, 9 predicted proteins | sample III_Fen_N3_1_FD_194546 | JGI IMG/M metagenome (GOLD analysis project Ga0302296, IMG submission 194546) | Peat permafrost microbial communities from Stordalen Mire near Abisko, Sweden - III_Fen_N3_1 | ecosystem: Environmental > Terrestrial > Soil > Wetlands > Permafrost | place: Sweden: Abisko... | reverse complement strand
AAGTTCAAGAATAACACTTTCGAAATCACTTATAAGGGTGAAACTCCTGATTTACAACACCGGTTAGGTTCGCAATTCAATGTGATCGAACAAGACGAAAGCAAGTTCCTGAAACAAATGAAAGTTCAGTTTTTGAACGGAAATTCCAATAATGACTTATTAAAAATTCTTATGAATCAATTTGAAATCGTGTCGTTCAAGGAAGTTATTCCAAGTATGAACGATGTGTTTATCCATGTTGTAGAAGAAAATAACCGCGAAACTAGTGTTCAGTCACGTTAACCAGTCGCAGTTTTTTCTGAACACTGAGACTGAATACTGGGACTTTTTAAATCAGCCAATTACGAATAAAAAAATACCTACATGAATAAATCATTCTTAATTTTAAGACGCGAATACCTTACCCGGGTAAAGAAAAAATCGTTCATTATCATGACGCTTTTAGTTCCATTAATGATGGCTGCGTTGACCATTTTGCCCACTTATCTGGCCATGATGGACGATAAGGAAGAACGAACTATTGCTGTTTACGACCCAACTGCATTGGTATTGGACAAACTGGAAAGCAATCAGTTTACCAAATTCCATTATATACCCGAACAAGAATATCAGCAATTGAATAAAAATTTCAAATCGGGCAAATACTATGCGGTACTTTATATCCCAACTAATATCCTGAATACCAGCCGTGCTGAAATGATTTCAGACAAGCAAATCACATTCGATGTCAAAAACCTTATTACTGACCGAATTGAAAAAATCATCGAAGGCGAGAAAAAGAAACAGATATTGGATGCCATAGGGATGCCTGATTTAGATAAGAAACTGGCCGCCACCAAAACCAATATTAAACTTGAAACTATTAAACTGGGCGAAGCCGGTAAGGCAGTAAAAAGCTCTACTGAAATAGCAATGGCTATTGGCTATGCCGCCGGGTTCATCATTTACATGTTTGTTTTCATATACGGAACCATGGTTATGCGCGGTGTAATGGAAGAAAAATCGAACCGCATTGTTGAAGTTATCATTTCATCGGTTAAGCCTTTTCAGCTTCTCTTCGGAAAAATCGTAGGAATCGGATTGGTTGGTCTAACTCAAATTGCCATCTGGATTATACTTGGAACAGCCATTACCAGCGGAGTTGTGGCTTTTAGCGGTCAGGGGTCGCATGCTGCTGCCCAAACTCAAAACATCATGTCAAGTCCACAAATGGAACAACTTGCAAACAGTTCTCCTGAAGCTCAAAACAAAGTGCTTGAAATCATTGGTATGATTGGTAACCTGAATATTCCACTCATCGTTTTTGCGCTATTCTTCTATTTCATTTGCGGCTTTATTTTGTATGCGTCACTCATGGGAGCTATTGGTTCGGCTGTCGACAGCGACGAAGATGCCCAGCAAATGATGCTTCCGGTTACCATGCCTTTAATCTTTTCAATTATTATTCTTTTTGCTGTAGCTAAAAATCCGGAAGGGCCTTTGGCCTTCTGGGCCTCAATGATTCCACTAACATCACCGGTAACCATGATGGTGCGTATTCCGTTCGGAATTCCAGTCTGGCAGATTATTCTTTCAATGACCATCCTATTAGCAACCATTCTTGGAACAATTTGGGTAGCCGGGAAAATATATCGGACAGGTATCTTGATGTATGGAAAAAAAGTGAACCTTAAAGAAATTGTTAAATGGTTATTCTATAAGAATTAAAATAAAAGACGAAAATGTATTTTGTTTATTTTTTTTGTTATACTTGCAAACACAAATCAGAACGAATGAAAGCAAATTTCTCATACATGTATATGTGCTGCTGTTACAAACAGACCGGAGAAGGTATGTTTTCAATAAGCAATTGAAATACGTAAAAAGAGATTTTATATCGAAGCCTTCCGAACACCGGAAGGCTTTTTTTGTTTATAGCACTAAAAGATAAAGAACCCTAAAAATTACAATAAGATGAAAGTAAACAACATTTTGGAAACCATTGGGAATAGTCCCCTGGTTAAAGTCAACAATCTGTATCCCGCCGGGTATGAAGTATACGTCAAACTTGAAAAAACCAATCCAGGTGGCAGTATCAAAGACCGAATCGCTCTTGCAATGGTTGAGGATGCTGAGGCAAAAGGAATTCTGAAAGCCGGAAGTATCCTGATAGAACCAACTTCAGGAAATACCGGAATCGGGCTGGCACTGGTAGCCGCAGTTAAAAAGTACAAACTGATTTTGGTTATGCCTGAATCGATGAGTATCGAACGTCGCAGAATCCTTACTGCTTATGGAGCAGAACTCGTTTTGACTCCACGAGAATTAGGAATGAAAGGCGCTATTGCCAAAGCTAACGAACTGGCAGCTGAAACACCAAATGCATGGATCCCTTCTCAATTTGACAATGCTGCCAATATCGAGGTTCACAAACAGAAAACTGCCCAAGAAATTTTAGCCGATTTCCCGGAAGGATTCGACTACCTGATCACCGGAGTTGGAACTGGCGGACACATTACCGGAGTAAGCGAATTATTGAAACAGAAATTTCCAAATCTGAAAACTTTTGCTGTTGAACCTGAATTATCACCTGTTATTAGTGGTGGAAATCCGGGACCACACCCACTTCAGGGAATTGGCGCTGGATTCATCCCTGTAAATTTGCATACGCAAACTCTCGACGGAACCATCCAGATTTCGAAAGACGAAGCCTTCGACTATGCCCGTCGTGCAGCAAAAGAAGAAGGTTTGTTTGTAGGAATTTCGTCAGGCGCTTCACTTGCTGCTGTTGCCAAAAAGATTGCTGAACTGCCTGTTGGTGCAAAAATACTCACATTTGCTTACGATACCGGTGAACGATATTTGTCGATTGAAGGATTGTTTTAATCCTCAATTAAATAGCAAAACAACGAAAAAGGCTGGTTTTACCGGCCTTTTTTACGTTCTGCAAAATATAGAATAGCCAAAATACCGCTTAAAACCCGCTACAAATTTTTGTTTTTGAGTTTTATCCGTTTTTTCGGCCTAACGAAATTTATTAACAGGTTTTGGACAGTTTTTCTGGGTTAAAGACTTTTCTTGATTACAGAAAATTTGTATTTCCAGCCTCGCGAAATTTCTTGAACCATAAAAATCCGTTTTTTCGGTTTCGCGAAATTTCTTCACACGAGAAAAACTGTATAAACGGCTTCGCGAAATTTCTTGAAGCCATTTATTCCGTTTTTCTTGCTTCGCGAAAATTATAGTGTTGAAAAGTTAATTACAGAGATAATACTTAAACAATTATCTTTAGCATGAAAGAATAAAAGTTATGAACAGATCATGGAAAACCAAGACTTTCGTTGGAAACAACGGTTTCAGAACTTTGAAAAAGCATTGGGGTATTTGGCTGAGGCGTTGGAAATAGAACAGCCTGACTTTTTGGAAGCCAGGCCAAAGGAAGTTACAGAACTGGCAGTAATGTTGACATTGCCTTAAAAGGTGAACTTTTAGCCGCCGAGATCACTTGCAATATCATTTACCAGCTAAACGAAGAAAACTCTTTTCCTTATAAATTTGATGTACTGAATTACCACGTCATCAGCAACATCGATTTAAGGGATCATATTGACTGGGTAGGAATACGTTTTTTCCCGGTTTCAAATTAAAATTCTCATGTGCCAAAGAATCGCCGTTATCGACCTCGGAACTAACACCTGCAATTTACTAATCGCAGAATATCAGGATAAAAGCTACCAGATAATTTATCAAGGGAAAGAAGTTGTAAAGCTCGGTAAAAACGGCATCGACAAAAACCGGCTGACCGAGGATGGATTGGAACGGGCTATTCTGGCTATCCGAAGACATCAGGAACAGATCAGTAAATTCGATGTTTCTGAAGTAGTAATAATCGCTACCTCGGCTATCCGCGAAGCGACCAACAAAGTTTGGTTTCAGCAACAAATTAAGGCGAATACAGGGCTTAATTTGCAAATCATTTCCGGAGAAAAGGAAGCTCAACTGATTTTCGATGGGGTTAAACTTGCTTTCAACGAAATTGCAGACCATTCGCTTATTCTGGATATTGGCGGCGGAAGCAATGAATTTATCCTGACTGATAATAATGAACCTATCTGGAAACAAAGTTTCCCATTGGGAATGGCTCGCGTCATTGAACAAATACCTCCCTCCGACCCCATTACTTCGGAAGAGATTAATCAAATCAATGACTGGTTTAGCAGAAAGCTTGAGCCATTGTGGGAGCAAATGAACAACATCAAAATCCCTTTATTAATAGGTTGTTCAGGGGCTTTCGACACGATTACCGATTTAATTGACCAAACCGATCCGGGAATCAAAACGAGAATTAAACAAGAAATTAAGTTAGATGATTTTACCCGAATATATGAAACACTGATCAAGTCAACAACTGCTGAAAGAACTAAAATGAAGGGAATGGAATCCATTCGTATTGAGATGATTGTTCCTTCTGTTCTATTTATTAAACTTATTGTTGACCGTTTAAAAATTCGAAAAATCTACCAAACCGACTTTGCCCTAAGGGAAGGTATTTTATACGAACGTATTTTCACGTAAATTCGGGCAATAATTTTTAGTAAAAAGCAGAAACATGTCAAGAATATTAGTCATTGATGACGAACGCAGCATTCGCATTACCTTAAAGGAAATTTTGGAATTCGAAAAATATACCGTTGAACTTGCTGAAGACGGATTTAAAGCGTTGGAACTTTTACAGACAAGGGATTTTGATGTGATTTTATGCGACATCAAAATGCCCGGAATGGATGGTATTGAAGTTTTGCAGAAGGTTGAAGAATTGAAACCTGATACGCCGGTCGTAATGATTTCCGGACACGGAAACATTGATACTGCTGTAGAATCGATTAAGAAAGGGGCATTCGACTTCATCGAAAAGCCACTCGATCTGAATCGTCTGCTTATCACCTTGCGCAATGCGATGGATAAATCGACACTCATTACCGAAACCAAAGTTTTGAGGAAAAAGGCGAACAAACGCTATGATATCGTTGGAAACTCAGTATCTATTCAGAAAGTTAAAGATATGGTTGATCGCGTTGCCGCTACCGATGCACGTGTCCTGATTACCGGATCAAATGGCACTGGGAAAGAATTGGTTGCCCGTCGGCTACATGAAAAAAGTAATCGCGCCGAAGGTCCTTTCATTGAAGTAAACTGCGCCGCTATTCCTTCAGAATTGATTGAAAGTGAACTGTTCGGACACGAAAAAGGAGCATTTACATCAGCAATTAAACAACGTAAGGGTAAGTTTGAACAGGCAACTGGTGGAACCATTTTCCTCGACGAAATCGGCGATATGAGCCTCTCTGCGCAAGCGAAAGTACTTCGCGCCTTGCAGGAGAGCATTATCACCCGCGTTGGAGGCGATACACAAATTAAAGTAGACGTTCGTGTGGTAGCCGCCACCAACAAAAATCTGGCAAGGGAAATTGAACTGAATAACTTCAGAGAAGATTTATACCACCGACTGAGCGTTATTTTGATTCATGTTCCCGATTTAAATGATCGAATTGAAGACATTCCCGTTTTATGCGAATATTTCATCGACCACATTTGCACTGAATATGGTATGCCACAAAAATCTATTGAACCGGATGCCATTAGCGAATTGCAGAAAATAAAATGGACTGGCAACATCCGAGAATTCAGGAACGTAGTTGAGCGATTAATTATTCTATGTGACAAAACAATTACGATAGAAGATGTTTTTAATTACGCAAGCCCTCGTCAATAATCAATTCTCGGTATTCGAAGAAAGTCTAAAACAAGTCTGTGATTAAGTTGTTATAATCTTGTGACTGACAGATTCAGTCGAAAAGATTAAAATAAACTCTGATTGCAGAATGGGATGCGTTATGTCATGGCGTACTGAAATTTCAATTCATTGATTTTTCCTGTCTGTTAATCAGAGTTTTTTAAAATAAAAAGTCCTTGAAATTCAAGGACTTTAGTTATTAAGAGCGGTGCGAATCCCGAGCACTCGGGAAACCCTCGACCCTCGGCGTGACAGGCCGATATTCTTTTTTATCAGTTTGATTAATTTTATTTGATTCGCTGGAAATCAATCGTTCATAGAAAGAATGGTTGCGTTGCCGCTTTAAAAATATTTCACGTTGATTAGCCTCTTTTTTAGTCTGGAATGTCTCAAGAGAAACAAGTTTCCAAGGAATTTTCTTCGACGTGAATTTCGAAATTCCATGATTGTGATATTCCAGTCTTTTCATTATGTCAGACGAATGTCCAATATAGTAACTGTTGTCGATTTCGCTTTGCAGAATATAGGTGTAAAACATGAGTGCATGATTTACCTAAAGGTACAAAAAAAGGTCACCTCTTTCGAAGCGACCCTTTTGCGGTGCGGACGGGACTCGAACCCGCGACCCTCGGCGTGACAGGCCGATATTCTAACCGACTGAACTACCGCACCAATTTTCAGTATTTTCAATATTGATGTTTATATTGAACTCGAACCCGCAACCCTTCGGCGTACAGGCCGATATTCTAATCCCGAGTACTCGGGAAACTACCGCACCAATTTTCAGTATTTTCTTTTTTGTGATGTAAATTCTGAGAGGGCGGTGCGGACGGGACTCGAACCCGCGACCCTCGGCGTGACAGGCCGATATTCTAACCGACTGAACTACCGCACCAGAGTATTTTATTGAGACCTGATTTAAAATAAATCAATCTGTTTTTTACAAAATTTACAACACATTTTAAAGAACAAACCTTCTGAAATCCGTTTCCCAAAAGGCTTTGCAAATATAGCCTTTCTTTCTTTCTCTGCAATAGAACAAATAAAAAAAATCAGACATATTTCAATCAGCCCAGATGATGATTAAAACCTTGAATATCAGTAATATTAAATATCACCATTAACCATTATAAAGTTTGATTCTATCAATTTCTGTTCGCCATTCCACCGATATGCCAACAGTTTACCAGTACGTGACACACCTGAATCGACGCAACAAACATTATCCTTCAATATACCGAATCCCTCAACTAAACTATAATGTCCGAAGAAAACAATCGGATCATTTTCCGGGTACGGAGCTCGGAATTTTACAATTTCATGGGGAATGGTATAAGCAGGAAGTTCGAATCTGCTTTCCAGTGAAATCTCCTTAAAAGTCTTTCCTTCAGGATTATCCCACCATTTCATCCGAAACGACCGATGTGGCCGTCCATCATCGTCAAAAATCAATAGATTCTTAGGTATCTGAAAATCGATTCCCTTGCAGGTTTCCCAGAAACACCGGGCAAATGAAGTCTCTGATAACGCAACTTCTCTCAAAATAGTTTTGCTGATTTTAGATTCTGTTAATATGCGTTGTAATGCTTTAATATTATCTTTCTCCCAGCATGCATGAACTATCCTGATCGTACCAAAATCAAGAAACATTGGCAATGTTCTAAACCACTTCAGATGACTTTTAAATTCTTCTTTGCAAGTTACAAATTCAGCCAAAGTCTGGTTGATCTGTAATTGATATTTTGGAATCCGCTTTTTATAATATTTTCCTTCGATATCGCGCAAATAATAAAGCACGGCATACATTTCATGGTTTCCCAAAATAGCATATGCGGTGCCATTCTCAACCATTTTTCTGATCAGGTTAATGGTTTCCCTGATTTTTGGTCCCCGGTTAATAAAGTCGCCAACAAAAACAGCTTTTCGTGTGGGGTGTGTATAGCAATCATTAATCAGCAAATAGCCCATCTTTTTCAGAAGATCTCTTAGCTGATCCGCATATCCGTGAACATCACCAATAATATCGTACATAAAAAAATTGCCCGAATGGTTTATTCGGGCAATTTAACTATTTTTTAAATACCACCGTTTCTTTCAACAACGAAACGATGATGCCTTTCGGATTTCTACCAGAAATACATGTAGAACAAAGAACACAAGACCACTACGCCGAGAGAGGCGATAACATCCCACTTGTTCCAACTATTCCTGATAAGGGTTTTGTAGTCGCCTGTGAAGGTGATAAACTCAATCTGTTGGGCGGTTGGTTTTTTAGTAAAGAATGATACTACAACCATAAACAACATAATGAAGGCAAGGAGCCATATCTCAAAGATAAGCCAGTTGGTATGCCAAAACCAAGTGGTGGACTCCCAGTACCAGCCAGTCATTACATCTTTACCTGTATTTGTAAAGATGTTGGTTAGCAGGCGTACCATACCAATCAGGAAGCCTACTATTAAACCAGATTCACCTGCCATGGGCGTAATTTTTTTGGAAAATATACCCATTACAAATACGGCCACCATTGCAGGTGCGAGCAGTGATTGAATACCTTGCAGATAGGAGTACAGGCTGCCGAGACTCATCATGACTGGTATCCATACAATACCAAGTACCACTACAACAATGGTTGCAATACGGCCTACCAAAACGTATCTGGCTTCGGTTTTGCCTTTGAACATTGGCTTATAAAAGTCTTCTGTATATAATGTGGCGCAAGAGTTGAAGAATGCCGCCAAAGAAGCAACCAATGCGGAAATAAAGCCAATGGTAACAATACCTTTCACTCCGGCAGGCAATACAAACTTAACCATTGAGCCAAAGGCGGTATCGGGGTTGTCTAACGTAAAACCGCTGCCTGGACGCGCCGCTAATGCAGCAGCTACCATACCGGGTATCAGGAACATAAATACTGGCAACAATTTAAAATAACCAGCAGCGATAGTCCCTCTGCGCGCACGCATCATCACTACCTCGCTCGACTCGCCTTTTCGTTGTCCGAGCACACGTTGAACGATGTGTTGGTCGGTAGCCCAATACCAAAAGCCGATAATTGAAGCTCCGAGAAATACCCAAAAGCCAGGATACTCATCATAAAACGGGTCACCTGTCTCGAGGTGGAACATGTGGTTTGTACCATATGCGACGCCGTCGGCCCCTACGTTTAACGTTTTAGAATAGTCAATCATTGCAGTCCAACCGTTTGCAATACTGCCATCTCCAAGCGCTGACAGTCCAAGGAAAAGCACAAGGAATGAACCAATGATAAGTATTGGCGTTTGAATGGCCGACAGTGTCATCACGCCTTTCATGCCACCCAAAACGGTGAAAATACCTGTTAACACGATCAAGCCAATAGCTCCGTACCAGAAGGGCAAGCCCAAAAGGCTCTCCATGAAGATACCACCGGTAAACGCCGTAACACTCACTTTAGTAAGCACATAAGCGATAAGTGTAATGATAGACAGCCAGGAACCGGTACGAGGTGTGTAACGATTTTTAAGAAAGTCGGGCATGGTGATGATTTTCCCCAACTTAATGTTCATCAATTGATAGAACGGCACAAAGAGCCAGCCCAGGATAAGTATCATCCAGCCTTGCATCTCCCAGTGTGCCATACCTACACCTGCCTTTGCGCCTGTTCCGGCAAGTCCAACCAGGTGTTCGGAGCCAATGTTTGCAGCAAAAATAGCTGCACCAATGATATACCATGGTTCGCCTTTACCGAACAGGTAATCTTCGCTGTTGGCACCCTTCTGCAAACGTTTATCTTTTTGTACCGAACGCCATACAGCCCACCCTACAGCCAAAATCCCGACCGTCATAATTGCCCAGTCGAGCCAAATAAATTCAGTTGAATTCCAATTCATAGTTTTTATAGATTAGATGATATGATTTTAAAATTTGACAATCCGATTGACATCATCCCCTTTCGATGGCTCAAAACTACGAGGATAAAGCAACAATTTACTTTTTTACCCCTGATAGCTAAGCACCACACAATCAACAGCCATATAATACCGGGAATGAACCTCATCCAATCCCATTAACCAAATTGCTGATGGCAGGGCGAATTTATAAAAGTATCTTTTACTTTTATTTGGTCTGGTAGCTATTTTGAACTTTTCTGTTAGAAAACATTCGTAACATAAATAATGGCCGAAAAGGATCGTCTACTGCCAACATCCAAAGAGTTTACGAAACAAGCTCCGCTAATCCAGACCAATAGCTTATTCTCAAATTTTATTCTGCTGATTGTTTGACCTTTGATCCTATCACAGCATAATACAGAATGAACAATTCACCTACAATAACGATTGTCCACGTCATTCTCCAGTCGCCCACTGCATCAGCCATGGCACCTTGCATCAATGGCATTATTGCACCACCAAGTACTCCAATCATAAATACTCCTGAAGCAACTGAGGTATATTTTCCCAATTTATTTACTGAAAGGGTAAAAATAGCTCCCCACATTACAGAATGAAATAAGCCTACTCCAACTAATAACCATGGATTGTTAGTCACCATAGAAGCAGTAGTAAATATGGCTGCCATAATAGAGGTAACCGCTAATTGAGTCTGAGGAGTAATACTGCTTAAAGAACTTGAAATCAACCGTCCAACAAGCATACCACCCCAATACAAAGTAGCCATTAGTGCAGCTGTCTCAGCAAATGAACCGCCCAAACTTAAAGCATATAAATTTATATTAGCGCCTATGCAGACTTCAACTCCCACATAAAAGAAAATTGCAATAACTCCCAATGTCAGGTGACTAAAAGACCAAACACTTTTTCCAAGTTTTTCGCCAACGGCAGCCTTTGTTCCGTGAATATCAGGCAATGATAGTTTTGTTAATGCAAAAGCGATAATTGCAATAATAACCATCAGTGCAAGAAAAGGAATCATTAATTGGTCAACCTTTACTTCTGACATTGATAATCCACCAAATACGATTCCTGTAACGAAAAATGGAGCAACGGTAGTTCCGATCGAATTGGAAGACCCTCCAATATTAAGACGTTGTACAGGTTGTGTTCCTTTTAC
>Ga0302296_1003095_pt1 | contig 10827 bp, 8 predicted proteins | sample III_Fen_N3_1_FD_194546 | JGI IMG/M metagenome (GOLD analysis project Ga0302296, IMG submission 194546) | Peat permafrost microbial communities from Stordalen Mire near Abisko, Sweden - III_Fen_N3_1 | ecosystem: Environmental > Terrestrial > Soil > Wetlands > Permafrost | place: Sweden: Abisko... | reverse complement strand
ATAAATTTCGGGGTGACGATCAAATAGGGAAATAAACTTAAAATATGTCCATCCTCAAACTCATACTGAAATCCGCCTGGTTTTACCGGAAACTGAACCTGACCATTATCCTCGGAATTGCTTTAAGCACGGCCATTCTGGTCGGTGCGCTTATCATTGGCGATTCGGTGAAATACAGTCTGCAACAGATTACGGTTCAGCGGCTCGGCAAAACCTCACAGGTAATTACAGCGGGCGAACGTTTGTTCCGAACACAGCTTGCCACCGAATTGGCGTCAAAAACCGGAGCAAAAACTACCGCTTTGCTTCGTGCCAATGGTTTTGCGGTAATCGAAGGTGGCGAATTGCGGATCAATCAGCTGGCGGTTTGGGGAGTCGATGCGACGATCGGGAATTTCGCCAGGTATCCTGAATTATTTCAACTTCAAAACAATGAAGTGGCTATCAACGAAAATCTGGCTTCACTTTCAGGATTAAAAGTGGGCGACGAATTTTTGCTTCGGGTCAATAAACTCAATACGTTTCCGGCCAATACGCCTTTCGTTTCTGAGAAAGAAGCAACCGTTTCGTTCCGCGTTTCGGTTGCCCGAATCCTAAAAGCCGACGAATTTGGAAATTTCAACCTGAAAAATATACAATCGGCGCCGCGCAACGTTTTCGTGAACCTGAAATGGCTGAATGAACAAATGAAACTTCAGCAAAAAGCCAATGTGTTGTTGGTTGCTGAAGGTGTTTCCAGTTCAGAACTGGTTCAAAATCTGCAAAAAAGCTGGAAGTTGGATGACCTGAACCTGAAAATCAGGGAAAATCAAGCTTTGAATTACACCGAACTGATTTCGGACCGGGTATTTGTTGAACCGGCTGTTGCACAGTTTTGCCTGAATAAAATGCCTGGTTCACAGCCGATTTTTAGCTATTTTATCAACCAGTTTACCTTGAACGGGAAGCAAACGCCGTATTCGTTTGTATCGTCCGACCCGAAACTTACCGGAAATCAAATGGCTGTGAGCAACTGGCTGGCCAACGATCTGAGCGTAAAGGTAAACGATACCGTTCGTCTTTCTTATTTTGAGGTGGGTCCGCTTCGCCGCCTGGTTTTGAAAGACACTTTGTTTGTGGTAAATCAGGTTTATGAATTGGCGGGCGAAAAGGCCGATCAGAATCGGATGCCGGTGATACCGGGGCTTTCGGATGCGGGCAATTGCCGCGATTGGAAAACTGGCGTGCCGATCGATTTGAAGAAAATACGCCCGCAGGACGAAGCTTACTGGAAACTGTACAAAGGAACTCCGAAAGCTTTTGTTTCGCTCGAAACGGCGCAAAAACTCTGGGGAAACCGCTTTGGCCGCTCAACTGCCATTCGTGTGGAGGGATTGAAAAAAACTGAATTTGAAAAACAGTTGCTGGCCGGACTTTTACCTGCTCAAATGGGTTTCGAGGTAAAAGATGTAAAAACCGAAGGACTTGCGGCTGCCAGTGGCGGAACTGATTTTGGCGGACTGTTTATCGGTCTGAGTTTTTTCGTGCTGTTTGCCGCGGTATTACTGGCTTTCCTGTTGTTCAAACTGTACCTCGGATTTCGCAAAACTGAAATCGGAACCTTGACCGCATTGGGTTTTTCGTTTCCGGCCATCCGAAAACTGTTTGTTGCCGAAGCTTCGGTATTTGTACTTGTCGGAATTGTGCTCGGTATTCCGTTCAGCATCTTCTACAATCAACTGATTTTAAAAGCCATCAATACAATTTGGGTCGATATTGTGCGCACGTCGATTGTCAACATACACATTCGTCCAGTATCGCTAATCTTCGGAAGCCTGATTATCGCAGCGCTTTCAATGATTTCGGTTTATTTTATTTTGAACCGTTTCCTGAAAAACGAAGCGATTGCGTTGCAGCGAAAATCGGTTTCAGGAAAAGAAAAGAGCGGGAAATGGTCGCTTTTGACAGGTCTTTTCCTGATTGCTTTTTCCTTTTTCCTTTTGTTTACAATGGGTTTCCGGAGTGGAGAAATAAATCCTGAAATGTTCTTTATCAGTGGGTTCGGTTTATTGCCGGGATTGATCCTGATTTTTGATTTCTGGATGCGGCGATTGGCAGTTCGGGAAAAAGCAATGCATTTTTCGTTGCAGACGATGCTGCTGAAACGAATCGCCGGAGAACGCCGCCGCAATGTGATGATCGTGAGTTTTTTGTCGGTGGGCGTATTTATGGTTGTCTCCACCGGATTGAACCGTAAAGACCTGACGGCCCATGCTGATTTATCTTCGTCGGGAACGGGCGGATACAACTATTTCGTTGAAACGACGATGCCGGTACTTTTTGACGCCAATAGCAAGCAGGGTAGGGAAGACCTGAATCTTCCGGAAACTGCTGAAGTGGTTCAGTTTCAGTCGCAGCCGGGCGACGATGCCAGTTGCCTGAACCTGAATAAAGTTTCGCGGCCACGATTGATTGCCTGCAATCCGGTAGCATTCGATCAGCGTTCGGCATTTACGTTTGCTACGCGGACGGACGATTTGGATGCACAACATCCATGGTCATCGCTCAATAAAACACTTGCTGATGGCATAATTCCTGCGTTTGCCGATCAAACCGTTATTCAGTGGGGATTGATGAAAAAAATTGGCGATACGCTCGTCTATAAAACGGAAGAAGGAAAGAATTTAAAGCTGAAATTGATTGGCGGACTTGCGAATTCGGTTTTTCAGGGAAATGTGATCATTGCTGAAGATCATTTCAATCGGGCATTTCCATCGGTGAGTGGCTCGAATGTTTTCCTGATTAATGCGCCCGGAAACTCGCTGACTGTCGAAGATCTGCAAAACGGTATGCGCAATTACGGTCCCGAAATCAGTCGCACCACCGACCGTTTGCTGTCGTTTTACACCATCGAAAATACCTACCTGAATATCTTCCTGATGCTTGGCGCGCTGGGGCTTTTAATCGGTACGCTTGGACTGGGAATATTAATCTTCCGCATCACTTTTGAGCAAATTCCCGAATATGCGCTGCTGCTTTCGCTGGGTTTCCGAAAATCAGTCATCTTCAGGATGGTCATGCGCGAAAAGCTTTTCCTGATGACTTTTTCCGTATTCATCGGATTGATCCCGGCAGTTTTAAGTGCACTGCCATCGCTAATGTCTTCGCTTTATTTCAACCTTTGGATTTGGCTTCCGGCTATTTCGGTTTTGGTTATTCTGAGCGGTGCAGTGTTTAGCTATGTGGCTATCCGAATGGCTTTCAGACAGAATTTGGTAATGGCGCTGAGGAATGATTAGTTGCCAAGTGAGTCAGGGCTTCACTTGGAGTGAAACCCTGACTTATCATTTAATCTTTAAATCTGCTGGATTTTGCTTGCAATCCCATACAGTGTGAACGACAATACAATCTTTCGTTATCTCATAAAACAAAATGAATTCATCAACGATCAATCCACGGACAGATTCGAAGTCAGTTGCTTTACCTAAATCTGGATGTTTCTGGAGCAAGGTTAATTCTTGAGTGAATCTCCTGTAAAGTTTGGTGGAATAAGTTGTGCTTTTATTCCGGTTTGTATAAAAATTGAGAATCTCGAAAAGTTTAATATTGGCTCTATGTGACCAAACTATTTTGAGCTTTGCCATTCGTTGAATTTTTTGTCAAGGTCAGCTTGCTCAATAAATTGTCCCTGCTCAATTTGCATCCGCGATTCACTAATCTCATTTCGTTGCTCTTCCGTTAATTTCAAAACCGGAGATTGTGTTTTCGAATCCAGAATGGTCTTAAGGGCTTGCAAAAAAGACTCGTCGTTAATTTCCGAAATCCTATGTATCAGTTGTTTCTTCAATTCAATTGTCGTCATATTGCCTTTGTTTTCAGACTTTAAATATACGCTATTCTTAAAGTTTTTGATTCCCCACAGTTTTAAATGTAATTAAAACATGAGTCAGGGCTTCACTTGGAGTGAAACCCTGACTTCGCTGATGTCTTCGCTTTACGCCAGCCTGTGGATTTGGCTTCCGGCCATGAAGTTTTATCCACATTCATAAACCTTAGTTCCCATTCAAAATGGGATAGTTTTGCCCAAACGGACGTGTATTTCGGTTTTATCCAGATTTTTGATGCAAACATATTTCAATTCTGTTTTCCTTTTCCTTTTTTCTATTTCCTTTTTTCTGTTAGTTAAAAGCTACCTCTTTACCAACACAGGCGATGGCCAATTGTCCATTCAATAAAATCGGATTCGTAGAAATTATAGGCGCGCAGATTGATGCCCAGGAAGGTGTTTTTCAAGAAATGGTATTTCACCCCGATTCGTTGATAATAGGCCGGAGTCATGTCGGCTGATTTCTTTCGGAATAAGTAAAATCCGGGTTGAATGACGAGCGATAGCTTATCGACAACCAATTCGTAGGATGGATAAATGCTGACAGAAAGGTGACGGTCGAATGGCAAATCAAGTTCATCGAGGTTGGTTCCTTCAACCACAATTTGTGAGTTTTGAGAGCCATTGTATTCCATGGTCAAGCCAATGCCGATTTTCGATTTATAACTGATTTGCCGGTTTAACGTGTTGCTAATCCCATAAACTGCGAAATTCAGTCCTTTCATTTCGGTTGCTACGTTAATGCCGGTTCCGGTGTACAGCATGTTTCGTGCGCCACCATAAGCAGATAAAATCCATTCGTAATGTCCCGAAAAGGGTGGTATCTGTTGTTTTGTATAGCGAATGGGGTCATCAAACAAATTATAGGATAAGCTGATTTTCGTTGCTCCGGTATTGAGCCCTTTGTTGGGCAATTTTAAAGCGCCGTTTGAGAAATGAGTAAATCCATAGCCTAGGTTAAAAGTCAATCTTTTGGTTACCGGATAGTTGATGCTTGCACCGGCATCGATGTAAACGCTTCCATCGGCGCTAATGGCAACATTATTTGGATTTGAAACCGGATCAAAATGATCCCAGTTAAAGGTAAATCCAAGTCCTAACTCATAATTCAGGCTCAACTGGCGAATTTTAAAAAATGGTGCATTCAGAAAACCATAAACAGCCACCGGATGACCCAGATTGTTTGTATTGGCAAAAAAAGCAGAATAAACGCCAAGACCGTAAGTCGGATAATCGTACAACTGTTGCCAAAGTTTATCGCCGGTTGTTTGCCGGGCCAGCCGTAAAGAATAGCCGTAATAATGAGCCAGCCCATCCAGATCGGTATTTTGCTTCCTTACAAAATCGTTGGTTGGCATAACATTCCCCACATCCAGACGAAAATCAACTTTCAACCTGTTTTTCAGGATGATCGAATCAATCCGGCTTGTTTGTGTGTGTCCAGGATGGGAGAGGAGCAGCATGAAGAAGAACAAGCATAGACTATGGATGAATACTTGCTTCATAGCTGTTTCGGGTTGATTAAAAATTGCAGGCCAATGAAAAAGAATTATATCCAATCATCGGAATAAAAGATACTTTTTTTCTTCCTGACGAAAGTTGAAGCTTTTTTAAAGGTTCAAGCTGATACACCATATTGACAGTCAAAATGCCGATTCCGGCGCCAGCTACCACATCGGGCAACCAGTGCGCATTGTTTGTCATCCGTAAACAACCTGTTGCAGTTGCCACTACAAAACCACTGTATGCGAGCCATGGATTGGTATCTTTAAACTCCTTGAACAAAACGGTAGCATTCACAAAGGCCGTGGTGGTATGTCCCGATGGAAACGATGTTTTTGCTCCGGTCGGTCGGGCAACTTTGGTGGTACTTTTCAAGGTTTGGACAATTATTCCTGTGGCCAGATGCGAAATCAGTAAATATTTGGTTTGGTCAAAGACATTGTTAAGATGTTTAATTCCAAGGGCATCAGACAGATACATTTGAGCGGCGGGAACAAATTGTAAATAGTTATCAATCTTGTTATAGGTGTGCGGCGTATGATCGTGAACCGTTTCTTTAATGTTACCAATATTAAGCAAGGCGCCAGTTGTGATCAGGCTTAAAGGAAGAATCTGATGTTTAAAAAAATGCGCTGTTTCCGGCTTTTCCGAATGAATACTGTCGGTTTGGGCATAGCTTGTGGTGAGGCTTAAAACGCAAATTACAGCAAGCAGCAGTGATTTCATAGTTTCTATTTTAGATTGTGCAATATTAAAGGATTAAAACAGAAAAGCCTACTTAGGAAGCAAGCTTTTCTGTTTCTCGAAATTTCAGGATTAATCTTTGTCCTTTTTCTCCTTCGGTTCGTTATGAACTGTTAGTTTTTCGTCTTTGGTAGCCTGAACTTCAAGCTCTTTGCCTTTCACTTTAGACTAAACACAAAAAAACTGAGTACAAGAATTGTCGTTTTCATTTCTATGGATTTAAATCTGAAACAAATGTAACATCCATTCGAGATCAACCGGATGGCATTTTATTTATCACTTTATACCAAGTGCAATTCTATATCAGTTCAAAACTAACCTGGTATAATGCCGATAAATAGAAATATTAAGGCCAATCGAGTGTGCGATGATTGGCCTATTATATTTCTTCAATCGGTATTATCCGGTTGATTATGAAAAAGTCAGCTGTTCCCAGTTTTTGAAACGCCCCTTTTCATTCATATTTTTCAGTTCAAGCCTTCATTTTCGTTAGGTTGTGAGAAACAAATTACTATATTTGCCCTCGCAAAAAGGATACGGGTGTAGCTCAGTTGGTAGAGCACTGGTCTCCAAAACCAGGTGTCGGGCGTTCGAGTCGCTCCTCCCGTGCAAAAGCTGCTCTTTCGGGCAGCTTTTTGTTTTAAGGAAAGTCTTTGGTAACTTTAACCAAAATTAAACAGACATGATGGTTGATCTTTTTATACCTTGTTTTATCGATCAGATTTATCCTGAGACTGCTTTTAATACCGTAAAATTACTTCGGAAAGCCGGAATTGACGTGAATTACAATCCGGAGCAAACCTGCTGCGGACAACCTTCTTTTAACAGCGGCTATTGGGACGAAACCAAAACGCTGGCACAGAAATTCATCCGCGATTTTCCCAACGACCGGCATATTGTTAGTCCCTCGGCTTCGTGTACCGGTTTCATCAAAAACTATTATCCCGATCTGTTCAAAAACGGTCAGCCCGAATTTGAAGACTACCAGCGGCTCAACCGAAATTTGTTCGAACTGACTGATTACCTGGTAAATCACCTTCATTTCACCGATTTTGGAGCCGAGTTTCCGCACAAGGTTTGTTATCACGATGCCTGTACAGCCTTGCGTGAATACGGAATCCGCACTGAACCGCGATTGTTGCTTTCGAAAGTAAAAGGCCTGGAACTGGTTGAAATGGAGAATACTGAAACCTGTTGCGGATTTGGAGGTACTTTCTCTGCCAAATTCACAGCCATCTCAACAGCCATGACCGAACAAAAAGTGGAAAATGCGCTGAAAACAGGCGCTGAATACATTGTTTCCACCGAATCGTCGTGCATCATGAACCTTGAAGGTTACATATTGAAGAATAAGCTGCCCATCAAACCCATCCACATTGCCGACATACTGGTATCGGGATGGACAGCCCCCTAAATCCCCCAAAGGGGGACTTTGATGATCGGAGGATTTGAACATTGGACATTTCAAAAATTGATCTACAATGTCATGACACTCCGGACTAACTTTAAACATTTAACTTTAAACTCGAAAAATGGCTGAAATAGGAAAAATAAATCACATGTATGTGGTAAAAGAGGTGGATTTTGGCATTTACCTCGATGGCGGCGACTTGGGCGAAATCCTGATGCCAAAACGCTATGTTCCAGAAGGAACGAAGCCGGAAGATACGATCGATGCGTTTATTTATCTCGATTCGGAAGATCGGCTGGTTGCAACCACCGAAAAGCCTTTGGCGATGGTCGAAGAATTTGCGTTGCTCGAAGTGATTGCGGTTACGCCATTCGGAGCTTTTCTGATTTGGGGCCTGCCAAAAGACTTGTTTGTTCCTTTTCGCGAGCAACGTCAGCCGATGGAAGTGGGCAAAAAGTATTTGGTATATGTGTATCTGGACATTAACAGCAAGCGTATTGCTGCTTCCTCGAAAATCGAACATTACCTCGATAATATTCCGGTTGATTACGACGAAGGCGAGGAGGTTGACCTGATTATCGTGAACGAAACCGATTTGGGTTACAATGCCATTATTGACAATTGCCACCTTGGCGTGATCTTCAAAAACGAAGTGTTTCAGCCACTTAATCCGGGCGATCGCATTCCTGGATTTATAAAAAAGATCAGAACTGACGGAAAAATTGACCTATGTCTGCAAAAACCCGGCTACGAAAAGATCAGTGCTTATGCCGAAAAAATCATTTCAGCGCTGGAGAAGAACAACGAATTTTTACCTTTAACCGACAAAAGTTCTCCGGAAGAAATATACAAAGCATTTAAAATCAGCAAGAAAAACTTCAAGGCAGCCATCGGAGCGCTATACAAAAAAAGAATGATCGCTCTCGAAGAAAATGGAATAAGACTATTGGTTTCAGAATAAGGATGAATCAAAATATCACGGTGCTCTGCACCTGATTCCTTTTTCATTGACTTTAATTTCTACAAATATTTCGCAGCTCTGCTGCTACATATCTGGAGCGAAAGGTACAGAGTATCAAAATATTTGTAGAATGATGCTATCTGGCACGCTGAAGGTGCAGCGCACCGTAACAATTAATTTCAAAACATTGATTCATATTTTATCAATAAAATACTCACAGGTCGACTCATTTCAACAAGCTCAATGACCGGTCGCCCGATGAGTAAAATCTAAAAATGATGAACCCTCAAATCGTAACAATACCTGAGAAGAAACTTGTCGGCCTGCAAATCAGAATGACTTTATCGGTAAATCAGACTACCGAACTTTGGCGGTCGTTTATGCCCCGGCGAAAAGAAATCAGGAACACGTTGAATGCTGAACTATTTTCGGTTGAAATTTATGATCAAAACCTTGATTTTAAAGATTTCACTCCGGATACTGAATTCGAAAAATGGGCTGCCGTTGAAGTTACCGAATATGAAGCGGTTCCTTCTGAGATGAAAACGCTAAACCTTTCAGGTGGACTTTATGCAGTTTTCAGGTACAAAGGCGCTGCAAATAATTTCGCATCAAGCTTTCAATATATCTTCGGAACATGGCTGCCTGCTTCGGAATTTTTTCCCGACAACCGGCCACATTTCGAAATAATGAGCGAAAAATACAAAGGAAACGATCCGGATTCGGAAGAAGATATTTGGATACCCGTAAGACCAAAACAACCCCGGAACTCGTAACCCGGAATTTTGAAAATGAAAGTTTGCATTGCCGAAAAACCCAGCGTAGCCAAGGAATTGGCACAGATTATTGGCGCCAACACCCGAAGGGATGGCTATTTTGAAGGAAACGGATACCAGGTCACCTGGACATTCGGGCATTTGTGCAGCCTGAAAGAGCCCAACGATTATACCGACCAATGGAAATCATGGAACTTTCGATCGTTACCCATGATTCCACCAAAATTTGGCATCAAACTCATTGAAGATAATGGCGTTAAAAAGCAATTCGCGACCATCGAAAAACTGATGTCAACGGCCGAAGAGGTGATCAACTGCGGTGATGCGGGCCAGGAAGGGGAATTAATTCAGCGATGGGTGATGACCATGGCCAAATGCACCGCTCCGGTAAAGCGCCTGTGGATTTCGTCGCTCACCGAAGAAGCCATCCGCGAAGGTTTTTCAAAATTACAACCCGGGGAAAAGTTTGATAATCTATACGCTGCCGGAAGCGCCCGCGCCATTGGCGATTGGCTGCTTGGTATGAATGCTACCCGCCTCTATACCCTGAAATACGGCCAAAACAAACAGGTTCTATCGATTGGAAGGGTACAAACACCAACCCTTGCCTTAATTGTTAACCGCCAGAAGGAGATTGATGCCTTTAAACCGGAACCGTATTTCGAAATTAAAACCATTTACCGCGAAACCACTTTTTCGGCTGCTTCCGGACGGTTTCAGAACCGCGAAGACGCCGCGCAGGTACTGGAAGAAATAAGCCATTTCGATCTGGTAATCGGTAAAATAGAAACCAAAAACAGCATTGAACAACCACTGCGACTGTTCGATCTAACTTCTTTGCAAGTTGACTGTAACCGCAAGTTTGGCATGAGCGCCGACGAAACTTTACGAACCATACAATCGCTGTACGAGAAGAAACTGACTACTTATCCGCGCGTTGATACCACTTATCTTTCGGAAGACATTTATCCCAAAGTACCGGGTATCCTGAAACAGCTAAAAGGCTACGAAACCTTGACTGCACCTTTGCTTCAGGATAAGATTCGGAAAACGAACAAGGTATTCGACGATAAAAAAATTACCGATCACCACGCCATTATCCCCACCGGACAAACACGCCTCGACCTGAATAAAGAGGAAAAGCAGGTATTCGACATGGTTACAAAACGGTTCATTTCCGTATTTTATCCCGATTGCAAGGTCGCAAATACCACAGTGGAAGCCAAAGCCGGAACAATTGATTTTAAAGCAACCGGAAAACAAATCCTGGTTCCGGGATGGCGCGCCGTTTATATGAATGAGAAAAATCCGGTGCAGAGCGACGAAAACATTCTGCCGATTTTTGTTACCGGTGAGCATGGCCCACACGAACCGGGTTTGCTCGAAAAATTCACACAACCGCCCAAATATATGACCGAAGCAACCTTGCTGCGTGCCATGGAAACCGCTGGGAAAAGTGTGGACGACGAAGAATTACGTGAGTTGATGAAAGAGAACGGCATTGGGCGACCATCTACCCGCGCCAACATCATCGAAACACTTTTCCGAAGAAAATATGTAAAGAAAG
>Ga0302296_1003094_pt1 | contig 10830 bp, 5 predicted proteins | sample III_Fen_N3_1_FD_194546 | JGI IMG/M metagenome (GOLD analysis project Ga0302296, IMG submission 194546) | Peat permafrost microbial communities from Stordalen Mire near Abisko, Sweden - III_Fen_N3_1 | ecosystem: Environmental > Terrestrial > Soil > Wetlands > Permafrost | place: Sweden: Abisko... | reverse complement strand
CGGCAGAAAGGTCCAGAGCTGTTTCGGTGGCAAATTTCAAACTGTACAAAAGATTAGCATATCCTGATATATCTTTATCGGAGTTGTGTTCCCAACGGCGGGAGGCTCCGTCGTTTTGATCGATGCTAGTATTCCCATTAATTATAAGGGCATTAATCTGTACATTGTCAGGGGTTTCATTCATTGCATTGCCATAAGACAACGACCAGTCAAGGTTTAATTTGGAATCACTAAAATTATCGAAACCTTTTAGCGTTGAATTCAGTATTGTTTGACGGTTCCACCTCATACGCGTGGTTTCAGAGCTATAAGAAATTGCGTCTCTGACCTGTAAATTCCGGAAATCCATATAAGCGTTGTACCACATCAGTTTATGATTGGCTGACAATTTCATATCGAACTTAGCATGTAGACCCAACCGAGTTTGCTGATTGGAGAAAAATCGATTCGTGATATCCTGCTGATTGCTGGAGTTTGTTGTTGATGTATTGTATACATCACTTGAGTTTGCCCGTGCACTTTTTTGATAGCTTCCGGCCAGTATAACTCCCAATTTCTCTTTCAAAAAACGGTCGCCAAACGAGAAACCACCTGATAAATTCGGAACGGCTGTTTTTGAATTAAGATCAAGATTTTTTGTTGTAAAATCTTTAATCTGAACCGGGTATGCAAGTCCATATTTTTCGTTTGGCGATTTGGCACTTATAGCCGAAATATCAAAGAACTGATATTTGTTGTTAAAAAAGAGGGTGTTATAGCCCGTTGATAAATTAGCTGTGAATTGTCTCTTCGAAGGAGCATCTTTCATGACCATGTTTACTGCACCTCCAATACCATCGCCTTCCATATTGGCAGTAAGTGACTTGCTAACCTCAAGGCGATCGAGAAGTTCTGAAGGAAAAATATCAAGAGGAACAAAACGGTTTTTATTATCGGGGCTCGGAATCTTCATGCCATTTACCATGGTATAGTTAAAGCGTTTGTCCATGCCGCGTAAAATGGCATATTGGCCATCGCCAGTTGCATTTCGCTCAAGAGTCACCCCCGACATACGTTGAATAACATTTGCCACGGTAAGGTCAGGCGAGAGCTCAATAGCCTTTGCACTTATTACATTTAAAACCTGAATTGAATTCCTTTCTGAACTGCGTGCGCTGATTTCGGTATTTTGTTCTTTGCGGGCAACTACGGTAACCTGATCGATCTCTTCAGTACTCAGGCTTAGGCCAAAATTTAGTACCTGAATATCATTTTCGGTAATACTTATTTTACTTTCAAATGTCTGATAGCTGATGTAACTACAACTTATCGTGTAATTGCCTTTGGGCACATCCTTTATAACATACGAACCATCCAGACCAGAGACCGTTCCCCGCTTCAGTTCTTTAATGTAAATGTTGGCTCCAACCAGTTCCTCGCCCGATTTGGCATCTTTGGCACCACCCTTAATTGTTGTTGCTTTCAAGCTTGAAAAAAGGGAGATAAACAACATAAAACAAATCAAATATCTACACATATTATCCCTTGAATATTTGTGCAAGGTTAAAGCGATTATCAAGACTCCACAATGGTTATTTTAACAGAAAATGGATAGTACTTTTCACTACGTCTGACTAAAAATACGCTATGCATTGTAATTCAAAGTGTTTGAAAAACAAGTAGATAATAGTGTGATTAAAAATTAATTTTCGTAACATTTTATTGGCTGAATATTAATCGATAATTAATCGTTCGTTCTTGATGATATAAGGCTTTTAGGATATGTTTGAGGTTAATTTTATCCGAAAATTTGGAAACTCAATTAAAACGTATCATTATAGCCGACGACCACGCAGTTGTTCGCACAGGATTGCAAATGATACTGGATGAAACTACCGATTTATGTATTTGTGGAGAAGCTTCGAATGGATATGAATTACTCGAGAAACTCAAGACTGATAATTACGATTTAGTGATTCTCGACATTTCAATGCCAGGAAAAGATACAATTGATGTGTTAAAAGAAATTCAGGCAACCTGGGCTCGGTTACCAGTGGTCATTCTATCTATGAATCCTGATGAAATATATGCAGTACGCATGATACGGAACGGCGCTTCAGCTTATATCAATAAAGAAACTGATCCACAACAGATTATTGCAATTTTAAGGGTTGTTCTTTCAGGGAAAAAATATTTTACACAACAACAAAGCGAAATGCTTGCTGAATTGGTTATCGAACCCGAGAAGAACACCAATGTTTTGTTGCATGAAGCGCTTTCAGATCGCGAATTTCAAATATTTTCAATGTTAGCTTCAGGAATGAAAAAATCGGAGATTGCCGAAAAGCTCTCGATCAGTAAAAATACCATTGGGAACCATCGGAGTAATATCATGCACAAAATGAATCTGGCAACAAATTCGGAGCTTATCCGGTACGCCATACAATACGGAATTATTAAATGAAAAATACTGCTGTACTATTCTGCGTTGTGCTGTGGCTTGCTTTGCTTTCATTATTTCCCTCCTGTCAAAAGTTATCCGATAAATCTCAACAAACTCAAACGGCCAACGAAATAAGTAACTTGTTGTCGGGGAATATTGATTCAGCTTCGGTTTCAATAGTTCCTTCATATGATGATGCGAAAAAGGCGCTTTTGCTGGCTCAAAACACTGCCAATGACACCATGATTGTTCAATCCTGGCTTGTTTTGGGATCAAACCTTCGCCTTCGTGGTAAAAATGACGAGGCATTTGCCCTATTTCAAAATGCACTGCAATTGGCCCGGAAAGTTGAATACAAACGCGGTATATGTCAGTCAATCATTGAATCCGGAACCATTATTTACATAAGAGGTAAGTATGAAGAATCCGGAAAATTTTTCTTCGATGCACTTGAGGTTGCCGAACAAGAAGACTATCCCGAATTGACGGCAACAGCTCTTAACCAGATCGGAAAATATTTGCATACCACCGGGCATTTTGAAGAATCGGTATCGTATTACAAACGCGCCATCGAAATTTACAAAAGCAACGGAAATATGTTGCAATCGGCATCGGTATTGCTGAGCCTCGGAAAAACCTATAACAATGACGGGAACTTGTACATGGCTTTAAGATGCTATTTAGATGCTTATGCAACCTGCGAAAAAACAAACAACTATGTAAATCTGGCAGATGCCTGCAACCATCTGGGCACCATATATCTTACACTCGAACAGCCGGGAAAGTCGATGGAGTATCACCGTAAAGCATTGGCTTACCGGGTTGCACTGAAAACGCCTGAAGGTATGGCCAATTCGTTCAATAATATTGGGAAAGTGTTTTTGATGGAAAACATGCCCGACAGTGCCGAGGTTTATTTCCAAAAAGCGCTTAAAAATTGTGAACAAATTAAGTATACCAAAGGCAAAGTAAAAGCGCTAAACAATTTGGGGAAAGTTTATAACCTAAGGTCGGATTATACTAAGGCCAAACACTATCTGCTTCAATCACTTGATATTGCTCAGAAAAACGGGTATGATGCCGGTGTTGCCGAGGCTTCGCTTGAACTTGGGAATACGTTTCTGGGATTGTGTCTGCCTGATTCTGCCCAACAATCATTCGATCTGTGCCTTAAAAAAGCTAAATCGGCAAACCTTACCCAACTTTACCACGATGGGTATTGGGGTTTATATCAATGTTCCCTCAGCAAAAATGATCGAGCTAAATCACTGGAATATTATATTCTATTTGCAGCAGCTGAAAAAAAGCTAATGAAAACTGAAGATAACCAGCGATTGTCGGAGCTGCGCATTTCGTTCGAGACTGAGAAAAAGGAAAAAGACAATGAAGTATTGCGCAAAGACAATGAACTGAAAGAGATGACCATTCTACACAAAAATGCGTTTATCTGGATGTTTATCATTGCCCTTTTCTTTACCATAGCCTTTGCAGTCATGTTTTACTTTCGGTTTGAAAGCAAAAAAAAGGCCAACCAACGGCTGGAGCAACTCAACAACCAGATAACCAATCAAAACCGGGAATTTGCAAAACTGAACAAAGAACTTGAAAAAGCTAACCGCGAAAAGGATAAGGTATTTTCGATTATTACCCACGAATTGAGGAATCCGCTTTACTGGTTTCAGAACCTAACAGAGATGCTTTCGTTGAAATACGCCACAATGCCACCCGAAAAAGTGCAAAAAACGTTAGGGGCTTTGGACGAATCGGCAAAAAATGCCTTTCATCTGATGGATAATTTATTGCATTGGTCTCGATCACGCTTAAACCGGATTACTCCGGTTATCAGTGAACATTCACTGGAAAAGCTGGTATTAGAATCGTCACGAATGTATGATACTATCCTGAAACATAAAAACATACAGTTGATCACCAATCTATCTGAAGATTCTTTTATAAAGGTTGATGCCGATCTGTTTATGTGTGTAGTTCGCAACCTGGTATCTAATGCCATTAAATTCACTCCTGAAAATGGAACCATCGAGATTAACGCTGATCGTGAAAGGCAACGTTATATCATCTCGGTAACCGATTCTGGTGTTGGCATTGAACACAAGCACAAAAAGTCAATCTTTAAATCCGAAACGAATTCGATTTCAGTTGGTTTAATGAACGAAAAAGGTTCGGGTTTTGGATTGAAGTTGTGCAAAGAATTTGTAAAAATGAATGGAGGAAAGATTTGGATTGCAGATAATACTGAAGGAGGTTCATGTTTTTGCTTTACTGTTCCATTTGCTCGTAATATTAAGTCAAATTGAAACTGGAATTAGGTGATCAATTTCACCATTTTTGCAAATCGATTAAATTTATTATGCAGACTATCAATAATTGATAGCTTTCTGCTTCAAATTTCGTCAATGTTGACAATTTTAAGTAAGATGCGCTAGGAGGTATCGAATAGCCAATTTCTAAATTATAAAAGTAACACATTGTTGTAATGAACTACAACGAAAGAACATTCCAGTTAGTCCACTTTTGACACACTTTAAAAGAATCCTAGAACTTACATTATGCCCAATTACGCACCCCTACGCATCCGGTATTCTACCAGTAACTTTCTAATCAACATTGTTACCATTGTTGACAACAAAAAGCCCTCGTCTAAGGTGAAGACCATGAATTGTTTTACGGCCAAAGCCTGCGGCAGGTGCCTTCCGTTTCTCGCCATTACACTCCAGGGCTGCACTTCGTTCCGCCACCTTTCGCTACATTCCGTTCATATTTAGCCTCCAGCCTCGGCTACCCACGCAAGATTGCTTCCATTCATTCCATTTCGCTCAGGCCAACCCGACGTTTCATTCCGCTCCCCTTTGGCGTCCCCATCCACAAACCAAAACTCAAAGCCAAAACGGGAAGCTACATTCCACCCCTCCCAATTCGCTGCATTCCATTCAGTCACCACCCTTGCTTTTCCCAACCCAATCAGCGGTATGCCCTGCGATATAGTTTGCCCAAAAAACAACTACAGAATCTCTGTACTCCTTAATTTCACAGCTGAAATAAAAGAATATGGGAGAATTGGGCATGATTCGGAGGAAGCTTGATTGGAAGCATAATTTCTTTGGTGGACGAAAAATAATCACCTAGTTTCCTGCTAGAATTATATCAGCCAAGGCCAAATGAAGTTTCTGAAGTCACTTTTTATCTTTCAATGAAAAATTTGAAATAACAAAAGTTGTGTGCAAATCGTGTGCAAACTAATAAAAAAGCAATTACAAAAATATTTTGTAACTGCTTCTATTTCAATTAGTGGGCCCACCTGGGCTTGAACCAGGGACCACCTGATTATGAGTCAGGTGCTCTAACCAACTGAGCTATAGGCCCTAAATATTTTGATGGTTTTTTATACAATATTAAATAAGAACTACATTTTTTTTCGGAGTGCAAGTTTACAGAATTCAACTAAAACTAGCAAGTAAAATAATTAAATTTCGTTGCTTTCATTTTCATTTGCCTTAATTGAATCTTCATTGGGTTCTGATTCGTTATTTTGATCTTCATTCCCCTTTTCATTGAGCTTGTTAAATTGTTTCCTGTAGAAAATAATGATTGAGAAGATTCCTACTGAAATGGAAGAATCAGCTACATTAAATACCGGACGAAAGAATTGAAAATCAGTTCCCCCGATTAATGGAAACCAATTAGGAAAGATACCAGAAAATAATGGGAAATAGAACATATCTACTACCCGACCATGCAAGAAAGAAGCATAGCCACCTCCTGCGGGAAATAAAGTTGAAACTTCCCCATAGCTATCGTTAAAGATTAGCCCATAAAAAGCACTGTCGATAATATTTCCAATGGCTCCGGCAAAAATTAACGAAACACAGGCAATAAATCCCATTGAAAAACCTTTCTTTATTAGTTGGAGGATATACCAACCAATTCCGAATACAGCAATTACACGGAATAAGCTAAGAAATATTTTTCCGTATTCACCGCCAAACTCAAACCCAAAAGCCATCCCGTTGTTTTCAACAAAATGGATGATGAACCAGTTACCTATAACTGGAAATTCCTGACCGATAGTCATATTTGTTTTAATCCATACTTTAAGGATTTGGTCGACCAGCAGAACCAAAACAACGATGAGAATTGATTTTTGTAATTTTGACATCTTTAATAGTTATAAAAAAAAAATTGGAAGTATTTCTCTTCCAATCATTTCAAGCTTAATTTTAGCTTAATTTATTTCTGACTGTTTTTAGCGTCGATGCTCAATGTGGCATGAGGCACTGCGCGCAACCGTTCTTTTGAAATTAACTTTCCAGTTTCACGACAAATTCCATAGGTTTTATTCTCAATACGCACCAAAGCCGCCTGCAAATACTGAATAAATTTTTGCTGACGTTGAGCCAGTTTTCCAGCTTCCTCTTTAGAAAGCGTAGCTGCGCCTTCTTCCAATACCTTGAAGGTTGGAGAAGTATCCTGTGTATCATTTCCGTCGCTCTGGGTTATGGAGCTCTTGTACATTACAAAGTCCTTCTGGGCTTTTTCGAGCTTATCAAGAATTATCGCTTTAAACTCCTGCAACTCCTCATCCGAATATCTATTTTTTTCACTCATAACTTTAAGCTTTAGTTCAGTGCCTGTTTCAAGCTTTTATGACCTGCCGCAGACTCTAAAAGTATAAAAATAATTCGATTCCAAACAAGCTTTTACTCATTCTGGATTCTTTCTAAACTATAAATTTCTTACCACTTGAATGCGTGCTTCAACATCGGTGTCAATCTCTACCAGAGTTGAGTTTTCTTCACCGAGTTGATCAACCATAACTAATTCAGAAGCAAGTGTTTGATTGCTTATGTATTCAGCAAAATTTGCTACAGCTAAGTTGTAAAAGTTGTGCTTCTGAATTTTAAGCACAATCCGGTCGGTCACTTCGAAATCGCTTTCTTTCCGGATATTTTGGATTTTATTAATGAATTCACGGGCAATTCCCTCTTGTTTAAGATCTTCTGTTAAATTTATATCAAGAGCAATGGTCAATCCACCTTCGCTTGCGACTAGCCAACCGGGGACATCTTCAGTTTGAATCTCAACATCTTCCAAACTCAATGAGATTGTTTCGCCGTTAATGTTCAAATCGTAGTTTCCCGATTTTTCCAGATTGCTTATGTCTTGCTGATTGAATCCAGCTATTTCTCCGGAAATCTGTTTCATTAGCTTGCCGTATTTCGGTCCAAGTGTCTTAAAGTTGGCTTTAATTTTTTTGCTGATAATACCAGCAGCATCGGTCAGAAATTCAACTTCTTTCACGTTTACTTCAGAAAGAATAATGTTTTTTACAGCATCAAATTGCTCCTGAAACTCTTTTGTAAGAACCGGAACCATGATTTTAGCCAATGGTTGGCGAACTTTCAGTTTTTCCTTCCGGCGAAGTCCCAATATCATGGACGATGCTTTTTGTGCCAAGGCCATCTTCAATTCCAGATCGCTGTTTATCATCGATTCATCGCAGACTGGGAAATCGGCCAAATGAACGCTTTGGTCAACTTCTTTGGCAGTGATTTTATTCAGATCAGTATAAAGCATGTCAGCATAAAATGGAGCAATTGGTGCCATCAGTTTAGCAATTGTACTCAAACAAGTATAAAGAGTCTGGTATGCTGAAATTTTATCTTTGTCGTAAGTTCCACCCCAGTAACGCTTGCGGCTTAAGCGTACAAACCAGTTACTCAGGTTTTCAGAAACAAATTCAGAAATAGCGCGTCCGGCGCGGGTTGGCTCATATGTTTCGTAACTTTCGCCAACTTCTTTCACGAGAGTATTCAGCAACGAAATAATCCAACGATCTATTTCAGGACGTTCAGAAACTGGAATTTCGGCTTCAGCATAAGTGAACCCATCGATGTTGGCATACATCGCAAAGAAGTTGTAACTATTATAAAGTGTTCCGAAGAATTTACGCTTCACTTCGTCAACACCATTGATGTCGAATTTTAAATTATCCCAAGGTTGTGAGTTGGTCAGCATGTACCAGCGCAACGGGTCTGATCCGTTTTCTTCGATGGCAGCAAATGGCTCAACAGCATTGCCCAACCGTTTCGACATTTTGTTGCCATTCTTGTCCAGCACCAATCCGTTGGAGATAATGTTTTTAAAAGCCACTGATTCGTTGATCATGGTCGAAATGGCATGCAGTGTAAAGAACCATCCACGCGTTTGGTCAACACCTTCAGCAATAAAATCTGCCGGATAAACCTCGTTGAATTTCTCTTTATTTTCGAACGGGAAGTGACGTTGGGCATAAGGCATAGCGCCCGAATCAAACCAAACATCAATAAGGTCGAGTTCTCGGAACATCTTTTTGCCGGTTTCCGAAACAAGAAAAATGTCGTCAACAAATGGGCGATGAAGGTCAATCAGATCGTAATTTTCTTTAGAGTTGTTTCCAATTTCAAATCCTTCAAAGATATTTTTATCCAACACTCCTGCAGCAACTGCAGCATTCATTTCGTTCATCAGTTCCTCTGTCGAACCAATGCATTTTGTTTCGGAGCCATCTTCAGTTCTCCAGATTGGAAGCGGTGTTCCCCAGAAACGTGAACGACTTAGATTCCAGTCAACCAGATTTTCGAGCCAGTTGCCGAAACGTCCGGTTCCGGTTGAAGCAGGTTTCCAGTTGATGGTATTGTTAAGGGCAATCATTTTATCTTTTACCGCTGTGGTTTTGATGAACCATGAATCGAGCGGATAATAGAGGATTGGCTTGTCAGTTCTCCAGCAATGCGGATAAGAGTGAACATGTTTTTCAACTTTGAAAGCTTTATTCTCTTTTTTCAGCATCACACAAATGTCGATGTCCACTGTTGCATCGTCTTCTGTAAGCGTATCGTCGTATTCGTTTTTTACATAACGGCCAGCAAATTCCGAATAGTTATCCAAATTCACGTATTCTGAAACAAATTCAGGCGACATATTTTTAACAAGGAAGAAGCGACCGTTGCGATCGACCAATGGCTGGCGTTTGCCTTCCAGATCGTCTACAATGAGTGGAGAAATGCCACTTTGTTTGGCCACACGATCATCATCGGCTCCAAATGTTGGCGCGATGTGCACAATCCCTGTTCCATCTTCAGTTGTTACAAAGTCGCCTGTTATCACACGGAAAGCATCGCCTTTAGGTTTTACCCAATTGATGAGCTGTTCGTAATTCACTCCTTCGAGCTGAGTTCCGGAGTATTCTTCCATTACCTGAAATGGAATTTTCTTATCGCCTGCACTGTAATCTTCAAGGGCAAGTTCTGCATTTTTCGGATCAAAGTGAGCAGCCAAAAGGTTTTTTGCCAGAATCAGGGTTACAGGTTCACCGGTATATGGATTGAACGTTCTTACTTTCAGGTATGTAATTTTGGAACCAACGCATAAAGCAGTGTTCGATGGTAATGTCCATGGAGTCGTTGTCCAAGCGAGAAAATAAAGATCAGTTTCTACATTCTCGAAAAGGAATTCCGATTTTTCGTTCCGGATGGCTTTAAACTGAGCAACAGCCGTGGTGTCTTTTACATCGCGGTAACATCCGGGTTGGTTGAGTTCGTGCGAACTAAGTCCGGTACCCGCAGCAGGTGAAAATGGCTGAATGGTGTATCCTTTGTAAAGCAAGTTTTTCTCAAAAAGCTGTTTCAGCAACCACCAAACGGTTTCAATGTAACGACTGTCGTAGGTGATATACGGATCGTCCATGTTCACCCAATAACCCATCTGACGAGTTAATTCTTCCCATTCGCACGTATATTTCATCACCTCTTTTCGGCAGGCTGCATTGTATTCGGCTACGCTAATTGTTTTGCCAATATCATCTTTGGTGATTCCGAGCATTTTCTCAACACCCAATTCAACCGGAAGTCCGTGAGTATCCCAGCCAGCTTTGCGGTGTACGCGGAAACCTTTCATGGTTTTGTAGCGGCAAAACGTATCTTTAATAGCACGAGCCATTACATGGTGAATTCCGGGCATCCCGTTCGCTGATGGCGGTCCCTCGTAAAACACAAATGTGGGCTTGCCTTCTCGGGTCGAAATGCTTTTGTGAAATGTATCGTCATTTTCCCATCTTTTCAATACATCTTTATTGATTTGAGATAGGTCTAATTGCTTGTATACCTGAAATTTATTACTCATCTGAACGTATATTATGGCCTTATTTTTTGAAAGGTACAAATATAGAAAAATTTACTATTGCTAATTCAAAAGCATTGCTGACCGGTGGAATCTGCTGAATTTCAATGAACAATTAATATTCAATGCAGATTTGGATTTGAAGGCAAGGGAAAATCGAAATAAATGAAAAACCAGATAAATATTCCTTTCGGACTATTAATCTGGTTTTAATGGTTTTTATTGAAAAAGAA